>OBYP01001127.1_pt1 | contig 15056 bp, 13 predicted proteins | sample 1501461 | NCBI WGS metagenome assembly OBYP01 (sample SAMEA2580201, study PRJEB22360) | human gut metagenome | biome: human gut; feature: human-associated habitat; material: faeces | place: Denmark | collected 2008/2010 | reverse complement strand
CCCGCCATAAATAATGGAAAATGAATGGGCTTTCTGGCAAAACGCCTTGGATTTTTTTGTGGAATTTGCTGATATTTTGTGGCGTTTTTGCGGATATGGCAGTATAATATAACTATAGAGAAACTTGTTGATTTTGATTAGCAGTTGTGGTGAAGGACGCATCGGCTGAATATATGCGGATGGCTGATCGTAGAGGCCGGGACGTGAAATTTGCCGGAATTCTGCAGAAAAGGGGGAGCATATATGAATCAGGAACAATTTGAACGGATGCACAAGGGAAACGGTTTTATCGCGGCACTGGATCAGAGCGGCGGGAGCACGCCGAAGGCTCTCCGGCTCTATGGTATTCCGGATGAAGCCTATCACAGCGATAAGGAGATGTTCGACCTTATCCATGAGATGAGGACCAGGATTATGACAAGCCCAGCTTTCACTTCCGAACATATTCTGGGGGCAATTCTTTTTGAGAACACGATGGAACGGCAGATTGACGGGAAGTTTACCGCAGATTACCTGTGGGAAGAGAAAGGGATTCTGCCGATTCTGAAGGTGGACAAGGGACTTGCGGAACAGGAATACGGCGTCCGGATGATGAAGCCTATCCACAATCTGGAGGAACTGCTGGAACGGGCGAAGGAAAGGCATATTTTCGGAACGAAAATGCGGTCTGTTATCAAAGCGGCCGATCCTTACGGAATTAAAAAAATCGTGGACCAGCAGTTTGAAATTGGCTGCCGTATTGCCGATGCCGGACTGGTTCCGATTCTTGAGCCTGAGGTGGATATCTTCATTCCCGACAAGGAGGCGGCGGAAAATCTGCTGAAAAAGGAGCTGCTGGCGCATTTAAGCACGCTGGCTCCGGATACGAAGCTGATGTTTAAGCTTTCGATACCCAGCATAGATGATTTTTATGCAGAGCTGATTGACGATCCTCATGTGGTGCGTGTTGTGGCGCTGTCCGGCGGTTACAGCCAGGTGGAAGCCAATCAGCGGCTGGCAAGGAATCACCGGCTGATCGCAAGCTTTTCCAGGGCGCTTACCGCAGGGCTTTTGAAGCAGCAGACGGACGAAGAATTCAATGCGGTGCTGAAACGCTCCATTGATGAGATTTATAAAGCCTCCATGACCTGAGTCCTGAAGGGGCTGCGGCCCAAACAGTATTGAGTCAGCTTGCATGATGTATAATTTCACAGAAACGGCCGCCTGCGGAAGCTCTGATGTTACCATCGCTTCCGGGGCGGCCGTTTTTTACTGCGTTAACGCTTTTTTATTCCGGTTTTACTTCAAATACAAAATGATACGTTCCGTCGCCTTTGATGCGGAATTCTTCATGTGCCCTGGCATTGAGGCTCCAGGTGTCGTCTCCGCCAACGCCGGTCTGGCGGTAATTTATTCGTACCACCGTCTTATCGGAAGGGAGCAGATCCTTCTGATGTGCGGCAAGCTCCATTTCCTCCGGGGTATAGGGAAGGACATTCGCTTCCACCTCCGGGATTCCGGTAAAGGTCAGGCTTGCTCCGCAGCGGCTCATTACGGTAAGCCTCCTGACGCCTGTCATGTTGCCGCATTCCTGAGGCATCAGATAAGGCACCATGCGATCCGTCACTTTGGAACGGTAGGTTCCTACAAAGGCGGAGCTGTTCCTGTCAATGTAGTTTTCGTGTTCTCCCCTGCCGTGCCATTCAAAACGGTCAAAGCTTTCCGGAAGGGTAAACAGCAGGCCTGCCTCCGGTATATCAGGCAGATTTTCCCCGCCCTTATATGTGTTGTCAAACAGAATGCTGCCATCCGGACGTATGGTGATTTTCGTTTCCATCACTGCCTGGGATGTAGTGGGCAGGATGAATTTCATCTCCACCTCCACAGCCTCGCCGCTAACCTTTCCCTGATTGGTCCATTTGGCGGCATTCGCACCGGCATATCTCCATATCATGGAACGGTAGGACTGTTTGCTTCCACGGTCATTGTCCGTACTCGCTCTCCAGAAATTGCATTCCAGGGGCGCCTTCAGGTATTCCTTTCCGCCTCTGCGGATGCTGTAGAAATCTCCGCTTCGTTTGGAAAAACGGTATTCGAAATCACTGCCTGTAATTATCAGGGTGCCGAAATTCTCCGTTACTCTCAGGCTGCTTCCTTCCTTCTTTTCCGTAAGAAGGCTTTCCCTGCTGCCGGTAATAAACTGTCCCTTTGCAACAGCATAGCCGGCTCTGGCCCAGGCCGTATCCTCCTTCAGCTGCGCTTCCATATTCAGGAAGGCCTCCAGACAGGCTCTTCCTGCTTCCTTCCATTTTTTCAGTTCTCCGGCAAAAGGAAGGCGTACCTTAACGGTTTCCCCGGGCGCGCATTTAACGTCCACACTTCCCTGAGCGCAGGAAACCTCGTCAAGAACCAGCGTCCACACAAAACGATAAGCGGATAAATCCGTAAACAGGCTCCTGTTGCAGATTGTCACCTCGCCGGTCTCCCAGTCGGCATCAGCGAATTTCATATTCTGATAGCAGATTCTCGTTTCCTTAATCTTGGGAGTTTCCGTCCTGTCCGCAAACATCAGGCCGTTTCCGCAGAAAATCCCATCCGTATAGCCTTCTCCAAAATCACCGCCGTAGCCCAGGTAATCCTTACCATTCTTGTCCTTTGTCAAAATCGCCTGATCCACGAAATCCCAGATAAAGCCGCCCTGAAGCTTAGAATATTTTTCGAAAGCCTCCGTATATTTGATAAGGCTGCCGCAGGAATTTCCCATGGCATGCGCATATTCACAGAGGATAGCGGGCTTCTCCGGATTAGTATCTTCATATTTCACCCATTGCTCCACCGGGGTGTACATGGTGGAAATCATATCCGTCACATCCTCATACCCCTGGCAGTGGCACTGGCCTTCATAATGGACAAGCCTGGTACTGTCATGGGTGCGGAGGAAATCAGCCATTTTACGGAAGTTCGTTCCGCAGAAGGACTCATTTCCCAGGGACCATATGAGCACCGAAGGATGATTTCTGTCCCTGTAATACATATCCGCCACTCTGTCAAGGACCGCTCCCGTCCAGCGGGGATTGCTTCCCGGAAGCATGTCGGGCTGCTCCTCTTCGGGTACGCCGTAGGTCCAGCTGCCGTGGGTTTCCAGATTGGTTTCATCGATTACATAAAGACCATATTCATCACACAGCTCGTACCAATAAGGATGGTTGGGATAATGGGAGGTGCGGACAGCGTTGATATTGTTGCGTTTCATCGCCAGCACGTCCTTAAGCATGGCTTCCCTCGTAATGGCCCTTCCGAATTCAGCGCCGAACTCATGCCTGTTTGCGCCCTTGAAAACAATCCTCTTGTTATTCAGCATCATCAGGCCGTCCTTTAATTCAAAGGTACGGAATCCGCAGCGTGCCGCCAGAATTGTTTCCTCTCCTTCATTCTCCAGATACAGCACTACGGTATAAAGCACAGGAGATTCCGCACTCCACTGCCAGGGTGTCTCCACCTGCAGGGAAAATGCAGCTTTTCCGTCCTTTACCCCTGTCTCGGGAGAATCCAGCAGCTGTCTGCCCTTGGGACTGTAAAGCTCCAGCCGTACCCTGCAGCCGTCCGCCTTCCCTTCCAGCGCCGCTTCCACATTCAGGATACCGTCCTGGTAATTCTCATCCAGCAGGGCATCCACTTTCCAGTCACCAATATGTACTTCAGGCAGGGTATACAGGGCCACATCCCTGAAAATACCTGACAGACGCCAGAAATCCTGATCCTCCAGCCAGCTGCCGTCACACCAGCGCAGCACCTTCACCACCAGCTGGTTTTCCCCGTCAACCGCATAATCGGTAATATCATACTCCGCGGGAGTAAAAGAACCCTCGCTGTAGCCCACGAAGCTTCCGTTCACATACACCTCGCCGCAGGATTCAATGCCTTCAAAACGAAGGTACATCCTCTCTCCGTCTTTTTTCTCTGCAAAAAAGGAACGTTCATAAATCCCCACCGGGTTATAAACTCTGGGGATTTCCGGCGGCATGATATCTTCCGTCATTTCCCAGGGATACTTTACATTCACATACTGCGGATAATCATACCCCTCCATCTGCCAGTTTGCCGGCACCCGGATATGTCCCCAGTTATGTGTATCCATTACCATTTCCAGTCCTTCCGGATATGCGGCGTCGCACTGATCCGGATTCTCAAAATAACGGAACTTCCAGATTCCGTTCAAATCTGTCACCCTTCTGGCAGCCTTATTCCATGAAAGGGCATCCTCCAGAGAAGGAAAAGGGATAATGTCACTGTGAGGCGCTCTCTTATTGATCCGGAAACACTCCGGATTCTGCTCCCAGGGCATAAACCCGTTTTCTTGTAAAAGCTTGCTGTTCATCGTAAATATTTCCTCCATTTTTTTATATGCTGCAGTATGAAGCATTTCCTAAAGGAAAACTTCATACACACATATCCTAATACTAAATAATAAAAGATCCTAAACCATTTGAAAATGTAAAATCTTGCAGTTTATTTGTCTTTTTCTGACCGGTTTATATTTATGTGGAGGGGGGAAACGTCCCGGTTCCGGTTCCATCCGCCCTTTGCCCGCGCAGGCTGCGGCCGGGCTTCCTTTTCCCGGGCCGGCGGGGGCGTGTTTTCGGCTCCATTGGAAAAAACGGAGATGTTTCTTACCGATCCCCAGGGCCGGGCTTCTGCCGCCCTTAGCGGCCTGTCTGACGACGCAGCAGGCCTCAAAACCTTTTCACGCGCCGCAGCTTCCAGGGCCGCTGCGGAGGAGTTTTGGCCGCGTTGGCAGATGCCCGGTATTGGGGAACGGTTAGAAACACCCTGTTTTTGAGACTGGAACTGAAAACACGCCCCACCGGCCCGGGAAAAGGAAGCCCGGCCGCAGCCTGCGCGGACAAAGGGCGGATGGATCCGGAGCCGGGACGTTTCCACCTCCCCCGCTCAACGGACCAGGGTTCTTTCGTTGATGATTTCTACTATGATGACGATAATTCCCACCATGACGGGAGGCAGAATCAGCGGGGCATAGCCGGTGGTGAGGATAAGGCCGGCTACCGCCAGGCAATAAAGGAAGTACATGGCCAGGGGAATGCGTAAAAGGTGGTGCCATTGGCGGCGCATTCCCCGGATGCAGAGGAGGAAGCAGGCCAAAAGCAACGCAGCTATTATGAGAAAATAAGCTGCAATCCATACGGCCGGCAGGATGGCGTCTGTAAAATAGGCGCTTTGTTTACCAGTGAAAAGGCGGACGCTTTCCAACGCGATAAATAAAAAGGAAAGGAGTAATATCACCGGGCTGGAGACATTGCTTTTCTTATCCATATGCTTATCCATGTCAGTCACCTTCCTTCCGGCGCTTTGGCGGAACCCTCACCGCAAACGGCAGCTTCCTTTTTAAAGCGGTAAAGGCAGGCCTCATAAGGCTGCATCCTGCTCCCTATCCGGCTATAGTTGGAAAGCAAGGGGCAAAAGCCCTCCGGGCGGGGCGGGCGCTTTCTCTGCTTTTCGCTGAGATTACATTCCACATAAAAAGCCTCGTTGCCCAGTTCACGGAACCAGGCGAAGAAATTTTTCTTCTCCTTATGGACAATCCTGACTTCCCCGTAAACAAGCGCGGGATATTTTTTCCGCAGGGCTATCAGTTTTTTATAAAAATAATAAATGGATTCTCTGTCGTTTTTCTGACGGCATACCTCCTGCCAGTCCATCATAAGCCTGGCATGATCGCGGGTCCCTGCAAGGATCCGGCGCAGTGCCTCCTCTTCGCCAATGGTGCGGCAGAATTCTTCATACAGGTTCCGGCTCTCCACATCCTGAATCTGTGATATATCCGTAAACGACCCGTTGATTGCTCCCAGTTCCTGCCCCTGATAGATAAAAGGCGTTCCCCGCAGCGTAAACTGGATCATTCCCAGGAGCTTGCCGATGGCAAAGCGGTACTCCGGGTCTTCGTTTATTTTTGATATCATCCGGGGATTGTCATGGTTTTCAAAAAAGAGCGACATCCAGCAGCCGCTTCCATAACCCTCCATCCATTCCGTATAATACTGCTTCAGGTAGTTCAGATCGTAGCGATAGTCGTCAAAACGGGTATGTCCCGGCGTTTCCAGATGATCAAAGGAGAAAATCATGTCCAGCTCATGCCTGTCCTCCCCGGTAAGAAGCCTGGCCATCTGCATTCCCACCCCCGGCGTCTCCCCCACGGAAAAAGCGTCGGTAGTGTCAAACGCCTTACAACGCAGCTCCCGCAGATAATCATGAAGATGGGAGCCGTAAAAATAATGCTCAATTCCCACATAGCCCATCATTTTTCCCACGCTTTCATTGCCGTAGGGAAGCCCTTCCTCCTTGGAAATATAGTTGATAACATCCAGGCGGAAGCCGTCCACGCCCTTTTCCAGCCACCATTTTACCATGGAAATGATTTCGGAGCGAAGCTTTGGATTATCCCAGTTTAAATCCATCTGTTTTTTGGAAAAAAGATGCAGCGCCCATTCGTCATTCTGCGGAATATAGCGCCAGGCATCCCCGTATTTTCCCTGACCGAAAAAGGACGTCCAGTTATTCGGCTCCCTTCCGTCCTCATTTTCCCGGAAAATATAGTAATCATGGCAGGGGCTGTAAGGATCCCTTACCGCCTCCCGGAACCATTCATGCTCGTCTGAGGTATGGTTAACCACCAAATCCATAATCAGCCGCATTCCCCTCTGGTGCAGACCGGAAAGCAGGGCGTCAAACTCCTCCATGGTGCCGAATTCCTTCATTATCTTATGATAATCCCGGATATCATAGCCGTTGTCGTCGTTGGGCGAATCATAGATCGGCGACAGCCAGACAGCGTCCGCCCCCAGCGTATGCAGGTAATCCAGTTTTCCGATAATTCCCTTCAAATCACCGATTCCGTCGCCGTTCGTATCACAGAAGCTGCGGGGATAGATCTGGTAAAAAACGGCTTCCTTCCACCACTTTTTAATAAGCTCCCCATCTCCCCCGTCCGGACGGTCCTGTTCGCTGTTGAGCAGATGCAGAAAGGTCTGCCAGAAGGCATCATCCAGCATTTTTTTCGTCAGTACGGACAGAGCCTGCAAGGACAGGGAGCCGGTCAGCCGGCTGGTAAGAAGCTTATCCTGCATACCTGCCTGCAGAAGGATTTTTTTCAGGATGTCGTGTCCGACGGGGTGGGCGTATACCTCTCTCAAGCTGCTTTTCATTGTAATTTCGTGATACATGGTTCACTCTCCTTCCCCGATTCTGAGATCGCCTCTCTCCTTTAAGTCCTTCAGAATCTGTTCATAAAGCTTTCGGTCAATTTTATACTTTTTCAGGTAAAGCAGGAAACCCGCCACAATGCAAATCAACGGGAAAACCATCATGGCCGTTTTCATCATCAGCAGGCCTTCGGCCGTTACATCCGCCGCGCTCTGCGCCTCCTTGATGCCGGACAGGATGACCGTGGCGCTTACCACGCCGGAGGAAACCGCGCCGCCCATTTTATTGATAAACGGCTGGAGTGAGAAGGTGACGCTGTCATTTCTGCGTCCCGATTTCCAGAACCCGTATCCCACCGTATCCGCCAGAAACATGAGCATCATCAGCTGGATAAATGCCTGCCCCACGAAGAGCAGAACGCCGGCGATTCCGATAAAGAGCATGGTATCAAGCGGCGCAAAGAAAAAGATGAGATAGCCGGCCACCACCAGTGCGGTGGCAAAGGCATAGAGCGTCTTCCGCTCGAAGAACCTGCTGATCCAGGGGAACACCACCAGCGCGGCGATCTGGGAAACGCCAAGAATCAGCGCAAAAACAGAATACATCCCCTCATCCCCATAGGCATATTTGAAAAAATAAAGGCCGAAACTGGTGGTTGTGGTATAGCCAATCATGAACAGCGCCATGGAAATTGCTGTGTAAAGAAGCTGGTCGTTTTTGAAAATCACCTGCAGCAGCTCCCGCAGGCTGGTATGCTTATTTTTCACCACCAGCTCCCTTGGCTCACGCACTCCGACAAGAGTGACACACTGGCCCGCCCACATCACGGCCACCACCAGGAATGAAAAGGCAAAGTAGCCCTTTTGCATGCTTCCCATGGCATTTCCAAAGGCAGTGGTAATAGGCACAATCCCCGCAACCACGAAAAACAGGCCTATATTGGCGCAAATCCTGGCAACGGATCCGATTTGCTCCCGCTCCTTCTGCTCCAGGCTCAGGGAAGGCAGCATGGACCAGTAGGAAATGTCATTCGCAGTATAGGCCAGTCCCCAGGCCACATAAATCAGGGCAAATACGGCGATATAGGCCGCTCCCTGCAGTCCGAAATCAGTAAAGAGCAGGACGGTCAGCATTCCTGAAAGTAATGCGCCCAGTGCGATCCAGGGCTTGAATTTCCCATATTTTGTGTCCGTATTATCCACAATCACGCCCATAATCGGATCGTTTAACGCATCAAAAATACGGGCACAAAGAACGATTGCCGTGATCCACCAAAGTGTGGATGTGGGCAGTTCAATAATGTCCGTAAGATAATAAATCAGATACATGCTCACCATGGAATAGACCATATCCCTGCCTATGGTCCCTAATCCAAAGGTATACTTGTTGCGTTTTCCATTTTGCTTCACGTAAGCCCCTCCCTTTTGCGCACCCGACGTTCTTCCTGCTTTTGCCGCGCTCCTGCACTGCCCGCGGAAATGACGAGCCGGTATTACCGCCGGCTCGTCCGTCCTCTTTAGCTGTTATCTTTATTATGCCCCAGTACGACGCCAGTTGCAACCGAATCCTGCAGTAACTGTGAAGGGACTGAACAATTACCTTTGTCTCTGCAGCACAGTCTACGGCCGCCCGGCATCACCTACATTTCCGCTGTAGCTTCCTGCTGCCGGCTCCTCTAAAGGAAGCCAGACCAGAATCCGTTTGATATAACGGTTCCAGAAATCCCATTCGTGGGCTCCGGGTCCTTCCTCATAGATCACAGGCAGCCCTTTTTCACAAAGAGTGCCATTACTTCTCCTCCTCCGCCCATTTTCTGCACTGCTCAATTTTAATTGTGGGATCAAAGCCCTGATCCACGCCCATGCTGCTTAAAACCTCACAGGGAAACTCCTCACACTCCCCACAGTGGTTCAATCCTCTTTCCTGGCAGCAGCTTTTCACCTGGCATTCTCCGCCCCAGAACGGTTTTTCCATGGTCAGACAGCCGGTACAGTGAACGGCCTCTTTTCTTTCACAGCTGTTGCAGCATACGCCGCATCTTGATTCGTACATACCTTCTCCTCTCCATCCGCTGATGCGGACCTGCACGTTTTTTACGCCGCTGCTTATCACAGCGGCCTCATTTTTTCTTCAGATACTCCTTTTCAAAGCCGGTAAGCCAGCGCTCCATTGCCTCCGTCATTTCCAGCTGCTGCTGCAGTATGGTCCGCCCTGTCAGCGGAATATGCTGTCTTTCACCGCTTTTTACCTCGATGGTTTCCTTCAGATCGCTGATTCCGTCATGTATTCCTTCCAGAAGCTCCTTTCTCTTTTCCTCCGGCATAAAATCCAGGTTCATGATCACCGCATTGAAATTCAGGAAAATACTCACGGTTTCCCGCGCTGTTTTTTCCATCAGGTCCATAAAAAAATGTTCGCCCTCCGGCGTTATCCGGTAGACGCTTTTCTCCGGCATATTTCCCTCCCGGACAAGCTCCGCCTCCAGATATCCCTTCTCCTCCAGCTGGATAACCTTCTTGTATATGGAAGGCGTGCTGATTTTTACCCAGCGGGATATGTTCCTGTACTCTACATTTTTCTGGAGTTCATAAGCGCTTTGCGGCTGCTGCTTAATCATTCCCAGAACTATCAGATCTATGGCTGCCATGTAACACCTCCTTTTCCTATAAATTAGTGTAGTATATTTTATAGTATATGTCAACTATTGAAGTGGAAATCCGTATGCTGTTGCCTGAATATAAAAAAGAAAGACGTAATAATTATAAAAGGATAAAACTGATCTAAAAAAGAATAAAAAGAAAAAAATATTTCCCGCCCGGCAGGCCGTTATCTGAATTTATTATATATTGGAAAATTTGAAATCAGGCACATAAAATACCTGAACAGACCGGCAGTATAACCCCCGGTCCGCTAAAGACGCTGCCCGGACGGGCAGCTGAGAAGAATAGAATTATTGAATTATATATGATATTCCCTGAACAGCTCTTCCCGCAGCTTTTCATCTGTTTCCAGCAACTGGATTTCATCGCTCCGGTTATCCTGAAGCATGGCGCGCACCAAAGCCAGCATCCTTTTTTCACCGGCAAACTGCCCTTCCTCACGTTCCTTAGAAAGCAGCTCCTCAAACTTCATATACCTCGCCCTCCATTCCCGGCTTGCCTTCAGTTCCTTCACCTTCCGGTGAATCCTGTCAAGCTTCCGATCATTGTACAATGCCGCACATTCATCCGTAGTATTTTCCACATAGGCCAGAAAATGCAGCAGTTCCTCTGATACATCCTTTTTTGTCCGTCCCCTGGTATTCAGAAATATTTTTTTCGTTCCGTCTCCCAGGCTGTTTCCTGTTTCCGTGCAGGTATTTTCAAAACGATAACGATACAGTCCCTCGTCAAAAGGATCAAAGGTACACAGAAATATAACATAGCTCAATCCCAGCAGATCCACATCATCCCCCGGCTTCAGAGCGGCTACGTCCATCTGGGACTGGTAATATCGGCTGCGCTTTGGCAGACTTTCGCCTCCATTCTCCATTTCCAGATCGTACTCTACCTCCAGGCAGTCCCTGGCATAAACATCAAGACGCACGCTCCTGAAATCGGAACTGAACAAAATACTCTGTTCACTCTGCACATTCACCGCTTCCACAGGTTCTCCTGTCAAAATCTCCAGCACCAGCCGGCAGACCTCTGCGTCATTCATCACCGCTGCGAACAGGAAGGCATTGCTCAGATTTAACTCCTGAAACTTATCTCTTGCTTTCATCTTTACTCCTGACTGATAACAGAAGCCGTCAGGAAATATTCTTTTCCTGATTTTCAGTATAATAAAACATTATTGTTTTAGCAACTATTTTTTATCACTTTATTTTCTTTTTATAATTCATAAAAAATATGATTTGCCTTTTGGTGATTTTCCTATATAATATACTGCAAAGGGAAATTACTGCAGAACGGGCGGAAGGGATCAGATGGTTCTTTCCATTTCGGTCTGCGTACAGATGCGTAAAAGCTGGCGCCGTTTTCCCGCCTGATACTAGGGCTGCGGATTTTCTGCAGCAGAATGGAGGAAATATGTCACAAAGAACAGACATTCACAAAGTACTTATCATCGGTTCCGGTCCGATCATCATCGGTCAGGCCTGCGAATTTGACTATTCCGGAACCCAGGCATGTAAAGCACTCAAGAAACTGGGTTATGAAATCGTACTCGTTAATTCCAATCCTGCAACCATTATGACCGATCCGGAAACAGCCGATGTTACTTACATCGAACCGCTGAATGTGGAACGGCTGGAGCAGATTATCGCCAAGGAAAGGCCCGACGCCCTGCTGCCCAACCTGGGCGGACAGTCCGGACTGAACCTGTGCGCGGAGCTGAACAAAGCCGGCGTTCTGGAAAAATATAACGTTCAGGTTATCGGCGTCCAGGTGGATGCCATCGAACGCGGCGAAGACCGTATCGAATTCAAAAAAGCCATGAACGAGCTGGGCATTGAAATGGCCCGCAGCGAGGTTGCCTACAGCGTGGAAGAGGCGCTGTCCATTGCGGATCGTCTTGGCTATCCCGTAGTACTCCGTCCCGCTTATACCATGGGCGGCGCAGGCGGCGGACTCGTTTACAACGTGGACGAGCTGAAAACAGTATGCGCAAGAGGCCTCCAGGCAAGCCTGGTGGGACAGGTTCTTGTGGAAGAATCCATTCTCGGCTGGGAAGAGCTGGAGCTGGAAATTGTCAGGGACTGTGAAAACAACATGATCACCGTCTGCTTTATTGAGAATATCGATCCCCTCGGCGTGCATACCGGCGATTCTTTCTGTTCCGCCCCTATGCTCACCATTTCTGAGGAATGTCAGAAGCGTCTGCAGGAGCAGGCTTATAAAATCGTTGAAAGCGTTCAGGTTATCGGCGGCACCAACGTACAGTTTGCCCATGATCCGGAAACCGACCGCATCGTTGTTATCGAAATCAATCCCCGTACCTCCCGTTCCTCCGCTCTGGCTTCCAAGGCTACCGGCTTCCCTATCGCCCTCGTTTCCGCCATGCTGGCCTGCGGCCTCACCCTGAAGGACATCCCCTGCGGAAAATACGGGACTCTGGACAAATATGTGCCTGACGGAGACTATGTGGTAATCAAGTTCGCCCGCTGGGCCTTTGAAAAATTCAAAGGCGTGGAAGACAAGCTGGGTACGCAGATGCGTGCGGTAGGCGAAGTCATGAGCATCGGCAAGAACTACAAGGAAGCCTTCCAGAAAGCCATCCGCAGCCTGGAAACCGGCCGCTACGGCCTGGGCCATGCGAAGGATTTTGACAGCAAAACAAAGGAACAGCTCCTCTCCATGCTGATTACGCCCTCCAGTGAACGTCATTTTATCATGTATGAAGCGCTCCGCAAGGGTGCCACCATTGATGAAATCCATGACATTACCAAGGTAAAAACCTACTTTATACAGCAGATGAAGGAACTGGTGGAAGAAGAAGAGACGCTCGCCGCCCATAAAGGCAGCCTTCCTGCCGATGACCGCCTGATTGCTGCAAAGAAGGATGGCTTCTCCGACAAATACTTAAGCCAGATCCTTGAAATCCCGGAAGACGATATCCGGAACCGCCGTATTGCGCTACCGCTGTTCCTTGCCCCCGGAACGCCATAACCGGCCCCCGCCGTATTGCGCTGGGTGTGGAGGAAGCCTGGGAAGGTGTCCATGTAAGCGGCACTGCCGACAGCGCCTACTACTACTCCACCTACAACGCGGAGGATAAGAATCCCATCTCCAACGACAAGCCCAAGGTTATGATTCTCGGCGGCGGCCCCAACCGTATCGGACAGGGCATCGAATTCGACTACTGCTGCGTTCATGCCTCACTGGCCCTGAAAAAGCTGGGCTTTGAAACTATCATCGTTAACTGTAACCCTGAAACTGTTTCCACCGACTACGACACCTCCGACAAGCTGTATTTTGAACCGCTGACCCTGGAGGATGTACTGAGTATCTATAAAAAAGAAAAACCGGTGGGCGTTATCGCACAGTTCGGCGGACAGACGCCTCTGAATCTTGCAAATGAACTGGAAAAGAACGGTGTGAAAATTCTCGGCACCTCCCCTTCCGTTATCGATCTGGCAGAGGATCGCGACCTGTTCCGCGCCATGATGGAAAAACTGGAAATCCCCATGCCGGAATCAGGAATGGCAACCACCGTGGAAGAAGCGCTTGAGATTGCAAACCGGATTGGCTATCCTGTAATGGTCCGCCCTTCCTATGTTTTAGGTGGACGCGGTATGGAAGTGGTTTACGATGATGAAAGCATGGCGGGCTATATGAAGGCCGCAGTCGGCGTTACTCCCGACCGCCCCATCCTCATCGACCGTTTCCTGAATCATGCCATGGAATGTGAAGCGGATGCCATCAGCGACGGGACACATGCCTTTGTTCCTGCGGTTATGGAGCATATTGAGCTGGCAGGCGTGCATTCCGGAGACTCTGCCTGCATTATCCCTTCCGTACACATTTCCGAGGAAAATGTGAAAACAATCAAGGATTATACAAGAAGGATTGCGGAAGAAATGCATGTAAAAGGCCTGATGAACATGCAGTATGCCATCGAAAACGGCAGAGTTTATGTGCTGGAGGCCAATCCCCGCGCATCCCGTACCGTGCCGTTAGTATCCAAGGTATGCAATATCCGTATGGTGCCCCTTGCCATTGATATCATCACTGCAGAGCTTACCGGCAAGCCCTCCCCCATTTCCGGATTGAAGGAGCAGCATATCCCTTACTACGGTGTAAAGGAAGCGGTATTCCCCTTCAATATGTTCCCGGAGGTCGATCCGGTTCTCGGACCGGAAATGCGCTCCACCGGCGAAGTTTTAGGTCTGTCCACCTACTATGGAGAAGCGTTCTATAAAGCGCAGGAAGCAACCCAGTCCCGTCTTCCCCTGGAAGGCACCGTTCTGATTTCCGTAAACAGAAAGGACAAGGCCGAGGTGGTTGAGGTGGCAAAGGCATTTGCTGAAGCAGGCTTTAAAATCATCGCAACGGAAAATACCTGCAATCTCATCAGAGAAGCAGGCATTGAAGCGGAAAGGGTTAACAAGCTCTATGAGGGCAGGCCGAATATCCTCGACCTCATTACCAACGGTAAAATACAGCTGGTTGTAAACTCTCCTGTCGGCAAGGAAAGCATGCATGACGACAGCTATTTAAGGAAAGCCGCCATCAAAGCAAAAATTCCTTACATGACCACCATTGCCGCCGCACGCGCTACCGCAAAGGGAATCAAGTATGTGAAGGAACACGGCAACGGGGAAGTAAAATCCATTCAGGAGCTGCACAGTGAAATCAGCAGCAAATAATGGTAACAGCTACTGATAAAAAGTATCTGTACCGTTTTAATACAGTTAAGTAAAAGTGCAACAAGGCCGCGGCCGGGGTAAGCCGCGGAAATAAAAGCCGCAGGAAATTCCCGATTTCCTGCGGCTTACTTTCTTCAGTTTTCCTGTATCTCACAGAGAATACTGCTTCCATATTCCTTTTCCATTGTTCTTTGCATCATACAGCGCATAATCCGCCGCACGCAGCAGCATGCTGCCGCTGCTAAGCGATTCCCCGTACCAGGCCAGCCCTGAGGAGATTCGCAGGAAGCCGGTGCTTCCGTCAGGGAAAGTGATTTCTCCGGCACGGATTTCCCCGTACAGTTCTTCCATATAATTGGCGATTTCCTCCCTGGAAGAAAAATGATGCAGAAACAGGCAGAATTCATCTCCCGACCTTCTGGCCGCTATGCCCCGTTCCCCATTGCTTTTTTCCAGGATGCGGGCGCAGCGCCTCAGATATTCATAGCCCCAGCCGTGGCCCTAACGATCA
>OBYP01001106.1_pt1 | contig 15407 bp, 23 predicted proteins | sample 1501461 | NCBI WGS metagenome assembly OBYP01 (sample SAMEA2580201, study PRJEB22360) | human gut metagenome | biome: human gut; feature: human-associated habitat; material: faeces | place: Denmark | collected 2008/2010 | reverse complement strand
CTGAGGGAGATATGCTTCGGATTCCTACCGAGCGGGAAATCTTCGGAGAAAATGTCTATGGACAGGAAGAAAGCAAACTCACTAAACGCTGGAAGCCTATGAAGAAAAAGAGAAATCGTATCGCTTTCCAAGGAAAAGAGGGTGCTTGGGAATGGTACTGGCTTATGAATCGTCATAAGGACTACGCTTCCTATTTCGCCGTTGTCACCGGCAACGGTAATGCGCTCTCCAACTACGCTTCTAACTCTTATGGCGTTCGCCCGGTCTTTCTCCTAGAGTGGTAGGGAAAGTTTGGTGTCCATTTCATTAAAGCAAAATGACGAATAGGGAAGTCATAATGGGATTAGAGTTTAGGAGATTCAAGTAAAATAATGAAAAGTGTATTAAAATATCCCGGTGCTAAAAATAGACTTGCACCGTGGATTTGTAGTTATATTCCAGAGCATAAAGTATACTTAGAGCCTTTTGCTGGAAGCTTGGCCGTATTATTCAATAAACCAAAAGTCCATATTGAAACGGTAAATGATATGCACGATGAAGTGGTTAACTATTTTCGTATGTTGAGAGATAGTAAAGAGGAATTACAACGATTGATTAAGTTAACACCGTATTCCAGAAGCGAATATGAAAAAGCATACGAAGATACAAACGATAACATTGAACGGGCAAGAAGATTTTGCGTAAGGTGCTGGATGGGATTCGGAAGTGCGAATTTATATAAAAACGGTTTTAAGTCCGGTCAACAGACACATTCACCAAATCCGGCCAAAGCGTGGGCAGAACTTCCAGAAACTATGGAATTAGCAGCCGAGCGGTTAAAGGGAGTGCAGATAGAAAAACTTCCAGCCACAGAGTTAATTAAACGCTACGACACGCAAGACGTGTTTATTTATGCGGACCCTCCGTATCTTCATGGAACGCGGAAGAACTATTTATACAAATACGAAATGTCGGACAAAGAGCATAAAGAGCTACTACAGATTTTAGTTGCCCATCCAGGAAAAGTGCTGTTGTCGGGATACGACAATAATTTGTACAACAATATGTTGGTCGGATGGAAGAAAGTACAGAAAAAAACAAGGGCAGAAAATGGACTTGCAAGAACAGAAACGCTTTGGATGAATTATGAACTAGGGCAAATGGAATTACAGTTAAATTAAAATTTAACGAATTGGAGTGAAAAAGAATGAAGAGAATTTATATCTCCGGTGCAATCACCGGAACGGATGATTACATGGAAAGATTTGCAAAGACAGAAAAAAAGTTAAAGTCACAAGGATACATGGTTTATAATCCTGCGCTCGCAAATTCTTGTATGCCGGAAGGGACCAGCCACGAGGAATATATGAGAGTGGCATTCCTTCTTCTGGATATGGCAGACACCATTTATATGATGAAAGGCTGGGAAAGATCTTTCGGCGCCAATCGAGAATATGGTTATGCGTTGGCAGCAGACAAAGCAATTTGGTTTGAAGAGATAAAGCTCGTAGAATAAAAGGAAAGAGATGCGGCATCAGCGAATTATACAGGAGGGGGGAACATTCATCTGTATAACTTGGAATATACGCTAAATTAGGAGGTATTGCATTTGAATCATCAAAAAATATCAGAATTTTTATACGATATCCAAAAGAAAGATAAAGAAATCGATGCATTAATTGAACAAAAGAAAAGTTATTTGGATTTAGCAACAAAGGTAACAACAGCGATTGGAAGCGAACGAGTGCAGTCCTCTTATGAATGCAATGACAAGATGGCAGACATTGTGACAAGGATCGTTGACATAGAAAACGAGATCTTATTAAAAATTGATACGCTGATTGATTACAAAGAAGCAGCGATCAAGGTTATAAAGAGATTAGACGATATAGAAGATCAAAGAGTCTTAATACTTAGACATATTAGCTATTTAAACATGTATGAAGTCGCAAAGAAAATGAATATTGATCGTAGGACAGCATATCGAAAATACAACAAGGCAGTCAATAATCTACAAAAGATTTTGTCAGACTCTGACAAGAAATAAAAAATGTCTAACTGCTTTAACTTCTACCTGATGTGTAATAAGCAAAAAGTTGTTTTTCTACCAAACAGTCTATATATTGTGTGATCAGGTAGAAGTTAAAGCAGTTAGGCTTAGAACTGGATGTTTTATATACCACACGAACAATTTAATAAAGATCCAGTACAATATAACTCGTAAGAAACGTATAAGCTACCAGAAATGTAATGCCCGGCTTCGGTCGGGCAGAAAGGAGAAATCAATCATGCCGGATAAGCAAAAGATAAACAAATTAACGATATATTGCAGTAGTCAGAAAGATTGCGACAGTTGCATGTTGTATAATATATGTAGAGGATCGTTTTGGAGTGAAACAGATGAAAATATAGATGAGATGTATAGAAAAATTACAAAAACATCAGTAACAGATAATCTAACAGGAATTGTAAAAGAACATAAAAAGACGATAACAGAGATTTTCGAGGAAATAAAATCTAACATTTGTGATAATTATTGCAAATATCCATCTGAAATAACGGATCATGACGAGATGATAGAAACAAAATGTAGTGAATGCCCGTTGAATAGATTGAGTTAGTGGAAAGGAAAAGATAAGAAATGAATAAAGAAAATGCAAGAAGATATCAATTAAGACCGTGTCATATTTCGGTAGACAACATAAGAAAAAAAGCATTGTTTCATTGCTGGAGTTTTAATAGCGAAGTTATAGGACCATCACCGATGATTGGAGGACATAAAGGAGGTACTATTGCATATACTACAGCGCTTGTAGAACTTGAAGATGGAAGAGTTCTTAACGTGTTTCCAGAAAATATTATTTTTGATGATCATATACTTGAAGAATATTACGGTAAAAGAGAGCTGGAATAATTATAAAAACAAAGAAAAGAGCATAATGATCAATAAATACAAATAACAACATTCTACAACTAATAAAAGAGAACCACAACATATAGTGGTTCTCTTTTGCTTATTTACTAGATGTCGTCTGGCGTGAATTCCTGAAAAAGTGTATAATTATATAAAAAACAAATGATAGTTGGTGAGCAGATTGTACCATGGGAGTGAACGCACCAGAGGAAACGAGATAATAAAAACACAACAAATGAAAATAAGCAAAGGTGATTACCATTGGTTAGGGGATGGAGCATATTTTTATAAAGAATGTGCATATGCTTATAGATGGATACACCTAATGTGTGAAAAGATAAATGGAAAAGATCTTCAAGAAAAAGATGTAATAGAGAATTACATGATTTTGCAAGCAGATATAAACTTACAAAAAGAAAGATTGTTTGATTTAGACAACCCAGAACATAATTTTGATTTTAATATTACAAGAAAAGCCTTGGAAAAAGAATTAAGTAAGTCAGAAAAATATACACACAAAAGAATAACTGATGGAGCAGTAATAAATATTATGTTTAAAGAGATGGGATATCAAGAGCAATATGATGCAATTCAATATTGTTTTGATACAGATACAAAAAGTCATACGAATTCAAAAATAAGATTACGAGAATATCAATTATGCGTAAAGAATACAGAAATAATATATAATATTAGAGAAATTTCAAAAGAAGATTATGAAGTAGAAAAAAATGAGAAATTTATTATTCAATATGATGCCTATAAAGGGAAAGGAAAGAGATATGATGACAAGACAGGAAAGGAAAGAACGTATCGAAAGTTTCTTTCAAAATCTAACACCAAAGGAACTAGACAAAATGTTAGAAAGAAATGGAATTAATTATGTGGAAACAAAAGAGGAATCTTTGTACTATAAAGCATATTTAGATGTATCGAGACGTTATAAGAACACAAATAGAAAAAGCAATGAAGATTATAGTAACAGTAGTAATTTAAATAAGGCAGCGTGATTATGAAAGAAAATGTAAATAGTATATTTAAATTTGAACAATATATAGTGAAATCAATAGATTTCAATTATAATTTAGATTCAGATGAAGAGGATTATGAAGTGGATTTTTCTGTAAATCCTAATTTTATCACAGTGGGAACAGAACATTTGATTGTTGAATTGGAAATTAAAGTGTTTGATAAGCCAGATAAAGCATACCCTTTCAGGTTGAATGTAGAAATTGTTGGATTTTTTGAATGTGAAAATTGCGAAGAAAATGATATAGAAGAGTTCAAACCGAATGCGGTAGCGATTTTATATCCATATGCTAGAGCACTTGTTACTTCAATTACGGCAAATGCAAATACAAATCCTATGATTTTACCGACAATTAATACAAACAAATTATTAAACAAGGAAAATGATAAAAAATAAAAAAGCTTGCAAAGCTGATCATAAAAGCAATTACAGCAACAGCCCTGCTGATAAGTGCAATAGCTCAGCTTATACAAGCCATTAACTAACTCAGGTTAGTCAATCAACAAGGGAAAGGGAGAGAAATCTCCCGATCCTTTGGGAACTATTATAACACACATTAGCTTAGAAGAAAAATGAAAAAGATAACATTTTATGACGTTGTATTGATTTTTGCGGTAATGCTACAATTTGGAGAAAGGAACATTTACACAGCAATAACATTATTGTGTGCATCCATTTTAGAATTAGTAGATGTGATACCAAAGATTGTGAGGTTGTTAAAACATGGAAAGTAAAGCAAATGCACAGACAAAAGCAAGTGCAAAATGGAATAAGAAAGTTGGATATATAGCGAAAAGCTACAAACTAAAGAAAGAAACAGTAGAAACATTTGCAGAGGCGTGCAAGAAAGCTGGAGTAAGTCAGGCTGGACAATTGACTAAAATGATGCTTGAATTTGCAAAAGAAATTGAAGAAAAATAAAAGTTGTCACACAATGTCACAAACGAATGTGATAATATATAACTGTAATAAATGTACAGCAAAGAATGAACGCACCAGGGGGAAACTTCCTGATGCGTTTTTCTATGACCAAAGGAAGGTGATAGATTGAATACAGTACAGCCGATAAGAGATATGGATACTGTGCTGGACATCGCAAGATATTTGAAAGAACAGAATGAACGCAATTATGTGATGTTTATGACCGGAATCTATTCGGGGCTGCGGGTTTCAGACTTTCGATGTTTTCGTGTTGGGACTGTAAGAGGAAAAGATCATGTTTCGATACGAGAGAAAAAGACCGGAAAGGAAAAACGGTTCCTGATTCATAAGAATCTTCAGAAGATCTTCACTGAATATACGAAAGGAAAAGATGATTTGGAATACCTGTTTGAGAATCCAAGGACACATAAGCCGATTACAAGACAACAGGCTTGGAGCATTATCAAGAATGCCGGGCGCCAGTTTGGGATTCAGGATCTTGGAACTCACACAATGCGTAAGACATTCGGATATCATATGTACCAGCAGACGAAAGACGCGGCAATGTTAATGAAACTGTTTAATCATTCCGATGTGCACATCACTTTGCGATACATAGGAGTGGAGCAGGATCAGACAGATAAAGCAATAGCAAAATTAAATTTTGGCATTTGATTTTTTATTTTTGTACATGATTGTTTACATAAAAAGTGTATGTAATGTATGAAGTAAAAAATCAGGTGCTTTTTATAGTAGGAAAAAAACAAAGACAGATTTACAAAATATAAGATATGTCAAGTAAAAGGATATCACCTTGTCAGAGTCTGACAAAATATTAGGAGGAATAGCTATGGCATATAGACCAGATCGTGACGGAACACATCGGGGGCAGTTTGAGAAGAACAAGAAAAAGATCTATGCAACACAGAGTGTGTGCGGAATCTGTGGGAAACTGGTGGACTTTAGTTTAAGATATCCTCATCCTTTATCTCCATGCATCGATCATATTATTCCAGTAGCGAAAGGTGGACACCCATCGGATCTTGAGAACTTACAGCTTGCTCACTGGACTTGTAACCGACAGAAAAGTGATCGATTGATTAAAAAGAGAGAAATTAAAGAGAATGAACTGATTAGCAATCGTGTTCTTCCACATTCATTTGATTGGAAAAAATATAATGGAAAGTAATAAGGGGGCATACCTACCCCCAATATTCTTCCTTTGGACTTCACGCCGTCACTGCGAAAAAAAACACACGCTAAAAATAAGGAGATAAAAATGGAATATAAAGGAATAGAATATCTTCGGAAAAAATTGAATCAAAAGAGAGCCCGGGTCAAAATGAGATATGCTTATTATGAAATGAAAAATAAGATTAAAGATTTTTCCATATCGACACCACCAGGCTTGAGACATATTCAAACGGTATTAGGGTGGTGTGGGAAGGCTGTGGATAACTTAGCAGATCGAATTGTGTTTCGTGAGTTTTCAGATGATAACTTTGACATTATGGAAATTTATTTGATGAATAATCCGGACACTTTTTTTGATAGTGCGATTTTATCGGCACTGATTTCTTCTTGCTGTTTTATATATATATCCGAGGATGAAGATGAAATCCCTAAATTAGAAGTGATCGATGGTTCAAATGCAACAGGAATCGTAGAGAATACTACCGGATTATTAAAAGAAGGATATGCGGTTTTGGAGCGAGATGATTATGGGATACCGAAAATTGAAGCTTATTTTACAGCAGGAAATATTAGAGTTTTTGAAAATGGAAAAGTTCGGGATATTGCAAATAATGCGCCGTATCCGTTGTTGGTGCCGATTATTTTTAGACCGGATGCAGCAAGACCATTTGGACATAGCAGAATCAGTAGGGCATGTATTGACATCGTAAATAGTGCCATGAGGACTGTGAAGCGTTCGGAAATATCCGCAGAATTTTATTCGTTTCCGCAGAAATATCTAGTTGGAACATCTCAAGATTCTGACCCGATCGACAAATGGAAAGCTACAATGTCAGCACTGATTGAGATTACAAAAGATGATGAGGGTGATAAGCCTACGTTTGGGCAGTTTCAGCAGCAGAGTATGGCACCACATTTAGATCAGTTAAAAATGTTTGCGGGGCTATTCGCAGGAGAAACAGGATTGACATTGGATGATCTCGGATTTCCAACTGAAAACCCATCCAGTGCCGAAGCAATTAAAGCAGTGCATGAAAATCTTAGATTAGTTGCAAGGAAAGCACAAAGAACCTTTGGAACAGGATTTCTAAATGTTGGATATCTTTCTGCATGTCTAAGAGATGATTTTCCGTATGAAAGAAGACAATTTTATTTAACAAAGCCAAAATGGGAGCCAGTATTTGAACCGGATGCCGCTGCTTTAAGTTCTTATGGAGATGGTGCGATTAAGATTAATCAGGCGATACCAGAATATATTGACAAAGAGAAAATGCGCGATTTTACGGGATTCTAGTGAGGTAACATATGGAAGATATTGCACCAAAACTTTTAAAAAAACTACAAGATGAATTTCAAGAAGAAATGAAGAAAAATCGTTACATAGATAGGTTCTATAAAAAAATTAAAAATGGAAATGCCACCTATAAAGATGCAGATATGTTTGCAATTGTAGTAGGAGAGAGCTTGGGAACGGTATTTAAAAAGAATTTTTCATCAAAGAATTTGCCGGATGGAAGGCTTTATTATAACATTGCAAATCGGACCATAAGACCGATGCTTGAGAAGAACCATGAATTGATTGTTGATGTTTCTGTTAAAGTTCAAGAGATACTGAATCAAAAGTCACGCATAGGAATTAAAGCAATCAGACCGGATGTGAATGAAGATAAAATTAAGGGGATTATTGATCTCGTTTCAGGGAAAGAGAAGTATGACGATATCGCTTATATGTTAGATGAACCAGTAGTGAATTTTTCGCAAAGTGTTGTCACAGACACTGTAAGAGTGAATGCTGAGTTTCATTATAAAGCAGGTATGAATCCTAAGATCGTCAGAACGAGCGCGGGGAAGTGTTGTAAATGGTGTGACAAAGTTGCCGGAACATATGATTATAATGATTATGATACGTCCTTTCACATATGGAATGATGTGTTCCGAAGGCATAAGAATTGTAGATGTCTTGTAGAGTATAGACCCGGTGATAGGTATAGTCAGGATGTCCATACAAAGAAATGGAAAAAAGCAGGGGTAAATGATAGAATTAAAAGTGCAAAGAGTAACTTGGATTATTTGGGTAGAGCCACTCGGAATCAAAGGTTTCGTACTGCCAGTATGAGCAGTGAAGAATTTGCAAGAGGGAAAAAGCTATGGAAGGAGTACGATGAAATATCGATACCGGCCAGTGAAAAAGAAAAGATTTACGAGGAATTTGATAACAACCTTACAGCAGAAGAAAAGGAATTTTGTATTGTTCATAGACCGATTGGAAATTATTGGTATAAAGCAATCCATCTAGGTCATAATCAATATAAGATTATTGGAAAGCAGCCAATAGAAAAATATGATAGTATTATAGATGAAGTTATGGAAGAGATGTTTGGAAGTCAGTGGAGGGATTTATAATGGAAGATGAAACATTGTTAAAAGAACTCATTCAAAGTTTGGCAAGACATATTAGGGAAAAGGATTTTATAACATACTGTCTTTGTTTTTTAAAAACGGATGAATCAAAAAAAGAAATGATTCAATATTTAAATAACAATAATTCATTGAAAAAAAATGAAATAGATATCAAAATTTTGGAAATTACAAAAATGTGAAATATGCATGTCTTTTGACATGCTATTTTTATAAAAAATTTAAGAAAGGAAAGATCCAATGAAAGAAATGAAGTATCTTAGGAGGTGATCCAGATATCTCCCTTTGGTCGGTGGGGTGAAATCGGTCGGGAAAGAAATAGCTATAAAAACAGGAGGGATGTCATGGCAGGAACAAGATTAGGCCGCCAGACACCCACGCAATCCGTGATTCTTCCTTATGAAAAAACATATGGACAAGAAGCTGCTGAATTGTATGCAAAAACAGGAAATAAACTGCTAGAATGGCAAGAGTTGATGCAATGTGACATTATGGCAGTGAATGAAGAAGGACTATGGGTTCATCAGAAATATGGATATTCCATTCCGAGAAGAAATGGAAAGTCTGAAAATGTACTGGCAAGATGTCTATGGGGAATGCGGCATCAAGAACGTATCTTGTATACGGCTCATAGAGCCACCACATCCCATGCAGTGTGGGAAAGACTGGAAAGGATGTGTGAAAAGGCAGGAATCTCTATTGATTCTTCTTTTAAGGCATTTGGAAAGGAACATCTATATACAGGAGATGGAGGTGTTGTAGAATTTCGTACTAGAACCTCTTCTGGAGGTTTGGGAGAAGGATATGATCTGTTAATCATTGACGAAGCGCAGGAATATACTGAGGCACAAGAAACATCGTTGAAATACATCGTATCTGACAGTGATAATCCGCAGACGATTATGCTTGGAACACCTCCAACGGTAGTTTCAGCGGGAACAGTGTTTGTGAAATATAGAGAAACGGTTCTGGCAGGAAGAGGTTTTGACTCCGGCTGGGCGGAGTGGTCAGTTCCAAAACAGGTATCAGCAGATGACGTAGAGGCATGGTATGAAGCAAATCCATCTCTGGGAACCATTTTGACAGAACGAAAGATCAGAGCAGAGATTACGACAGATGATATTGATTTTAATATTCAGAGGCTTGGTCTTTGGATCCAATACAATCAGAAGTCAGCGATTAGTAAGACAGAATGGGAATCATTAAAGCCACAAGCCCCCCCAATTCTTGTTGGAAAAGTATTCGCAGGAATTAAGTACAGTCATGCTGGGAAGAATGTTGCTATGTCTGTAGCAGTCAAGACGAAAGATGGTAAAGTCTTTGTAGAAACGTTGGATTGCCAACCGATTCGGGCGGGAAATCAATGGATTTTAGAATATCTGGCGGCAATGCGACCAGAAAAAATTGTGGTGGATGGCGCAAATGGTCAAAATATTCTTGCGGCAGAAATGAAAGAAGCACGGATTAAGAAGCCAGAACTTCCAACCGTGAAACAGATTATCACAGCGAATTCATTGTTTGAACAAGGCCTTTCTGCAGGGAATATCCTACATATGAATCAACCATCATTGACACAGGCAGTCAGTAACTGTAAAAAGCGTGCCATTGGCTCAAACGGTGGCTTTGGATATCAGGCGATCAATGAAGAAATTGAGATTGCCTTATTAGACAGCGTAATCTTAGCGTATTGGAAGTGTGCGATGAGTAAGGAGAAGAAGAAACAAAAAGTAAGGTGTTAGAAAGCATCCGCGAGGGTGCTTTTTTCGTTGAAAAAAGACCGATACCACCGGGTTAAGTGGGTAGAAAGGAATAGAAAATGAGTGAATTTAGAGTAATTAATACAAAGGAAGAGTTTGATCAGGCGATTAATCAGCGTTTGGAGAGAGAACGAAGCACAGTGGAAAAGAAGTACGAAGGGTACTTATCTCCGGAGGATGTGGAAAAGAAGTACGAAGGGTACTTATCTCCGGAGGATGTGGAAAAGAAGTATGAAGGATATTTATCTCCAGAGGATGCTGCAAAAAAAGATGCTGCGATTCAAGCCTATGAAAAGAATTCCCAAAAAGTGAAAATTGCAATGGAGGAAGGGATACCGTATGAATTATCCGGGAAAATTTCAGGAGATACCGAGGAAGATATGAAGAAAGATGCGAAATCAATGGCTGGATTTTTAAAAAAAGGAAATCCATATCCGGAGTATCATCCCAATCAAAATAAAGATACAAAAAAAGAAGCAATGAAGAAAATGTTAAATAGTTTAAAAGGAGAGTAAAGATGCCAACAAGTAGAGAAAATTTATTTGATCCAATTTTAGTTACAGATTTAATCAAAAAGGTGAAAGGAAAATCGTCTCTTGCGAAATTATCCGGACAAACACCAATCCCATTCAATGGACTGAAAGAATTTATTTTTTCCATGGACCAAGAAATTGATATCGTAGCAGAAAATGGAAAGAAAACAGAAGGCGGAATCAAAGTTGAACCTGTAAAAATCGTACCAATTAAATTTGAATATGGAGCACGTGTTTCGGATGAATTTTTATATGCAACGGAAGAAGAGCAGCTTCAAATTTTAACAGCATTCAATGATGGGTTTGCTGTGAAAGTGGCAAAAGGTTTTGATTTGGCTGCATTTCATGGAATTAATCCAAGGACTGGAGAAGCTTCGGATGTAGTGGGTACAAATCATTTTGACAATAAGGTTACGCAAACTGTGACGTATGGAGCTGATACGGTCGATGATAATTTAGACGATGTAATTGCAGCGGTACAAGGATCTGATGGAGACGTGAGTGGTATTGCGTTATCAAATCAATTCGGTGCCAATTTAGCAAAAATCAAAGAAAACGGAGTGCGTCAATATCCAGAATTTCGTTTTGGAGCTTCACCAGATGCACTTGGTGGAATGGCAGTGGATGTCAATAAGACGGTTTACAATGCTACAGTGAAAGACCATGCGATTGTTGGAGATTTCCAAACGGCATTTAAGTGGGGATTTTCAAAAGAAATTCCGTTAGAAATCATTAAATACGGCGATCCAGATAATTCCGGGAAAGACTTGAAGGGGTATAATCAGGTTTATATTCGTGCGGAAGTATATATTGGATGGGGTATTTTGGTGCCGGAATATTTTGGAAGAGTGGTTGAGGCATAACATGAAATATAAGAATAAAAAAACAGGGGCAATCATTGAGATTAAAGGCACATTATCTGGTGGAGACTGGGAGGAGTTCAAAACTCCTTCCAGCTCATCAAAGAAAAAGAAAGGATGACGGAAATGAGAGGTGCATTTGCGACACTTGATGATATCAACGAACTTTGGAGAGTTCTAAGAAGTGACGAAATCCAAAGGGCGGAGAATCTTTTAACGATTGTATCAGACTGTTTAAGAGAGGAAGCAGACAGAGTCGGGAAAGATCTGGATCAGATGATTTTAGAGAAGCCTTATTTTGAAAGTGTTGTGAAATCTGTGACGGTTGATGTTGTTGCAAGAACCTTAATGACTTCTACGGATTCTGAACCGATCACACAAGAATCTCAATCGGCACTGGGATATAGCTGGAGCGGTACTTATCTTGTTCCCGGAGGTGGACTATTCATTAAAAAATCTGAACTTTCAAGGCTTGGACTTCGCACTCAAAGACGAAGGGCGGTGGATATGTATGGGGAGGATTAAAGGAATTACAGTTACGCTTATTAATGAGATAGAAGTTGGAAAAGATGGCTTCTATCATCCGATTTATAAGGAAAAGCGTGTTTTGGTAGAGAATGTTTTAGTTTCTCCGGCAACGATAACAGAAATAAATGATATGCAGAATCTGATAGGGAAAAAAGCGGTATATCAACTTGCAATTCCAAAAGGAGATACGAATATTTGGAAGGATCAAAAGGTAGAGTTTTTTGGACAAACGTGGAAAGTCATAGGATTTCCAAAGAAGGGTATTTCTGAAAATATACCGCTTGATTGGAATGAGATATGGATGGTAGCAGACTATGGGTAAGATAAAATTTATATTAAATAAAAAGGGAGTGCAGCAACTTTTAAAATCAAAAGAAATGGAAGGCATTTGCAAAGAGCATGCAACGTCAATTCGAGAAAGATGCGGAGAGGACTATGAGGTTTCGACGTATTCTGGACGAAATCGGGTTAATGCATCGGTATCTACAAAAACAGCTAGAGCATATTATTCCAATTTAAAACACAACACACTGTTAAAGGCGGTAAATAAATGATTGAAAGAATGGTATTGGATTATTTAGAGAAAGAGTTAGATGTAGATGTATTTATGGAACATGCGCCGGATATGCCCAAAGAATATGTGCTGATTGAGAAAACAGGAAGTAGTCGAGAAAATTATATTGAGCATGCGACGATCGCATTAAAATCAGTGTCAGATTCTTTATATGGTGCGGCAGAACTGAATGAAGAAGTGAAAAAGAAAATGGATGAGATTGTGAAATTAAATCAAATTAGCAGATCTAAATTAAATAGTGATTATAATTTTACAGATCCATCAACAAAAAAATATAGGTATCAAGCAATCTATGATCTTGTGTATTTTGATTAGGAGGGAATTATGGATAAGAAAAATGTAAGTACTGGTAAACCTAAAATTGGAGGAGCAATCTATCGAGCACCAGCAGGAACAGAGTTACCTACCAATGCAGATACAGAACTTGCAGAAGCATTTAAAGAACTTGGTTATATTAGTGAGGATGGATTAACCAATGAAAATTCACCGGAATCGGATGATATTAAAGCGTGGGGTGGAGATGTTGTGTTATCTGTACAGACAGAAAAACCGGATAAATTTAAATTCAAAATGGTTGAAGCACTAAATGTGGAAGTATTGAAATCTGTATATGGAGAAAAAAATGTTAAAGGAACATTGGATACAGGGATATCAATTGAAGTGAATAGTAAAGAGTTAGAAACCAGCGTATGGGTAATTGACATGATTCTAGGGACAAACACAATAAAAAGAATAGTGATTCAGGATGCCAAAATTACAGAACTTGGAGAAATTAGTTATGTAGATGAAGATGCTATCGGATATGAAGCAACTTTGACTGCATATCCAGATGCAAAAGGAAATACGCACTATGAATATATAAAGAAAAATGTATAGCAGGAGGGAAATATGTTAAAAGGAAAGTTATCATGTGGATATGAATATGAAATGAATGAAGAAATTTTTGACAATATGGAACTAATGGATGCAATTGCCGAGTCAGAGGGAGAAGAACCTCTTGCTTTGGTAAAAGTATGTAATATGATTTTTTCAAAAGAAGAAAAAGAAAAATTATATAACTGTTTAAGAAAAGAAGATGGGAGAGTCCCGGTTACTGATATTTCACAAGCAATTGTAGAGATTATGAGAGGAGATAAAGAAACAAAAAACTTCTAATCCTCGCCAACATGATGCAGATAGATGAACAAGCATTGATTTGTGATCTTGCAGAAACATATAGAATTTACGATTACAGATCGCTACCAGCTCGAAAGGTGGCGATCTTTTGTGTTGGTTTGAGGGAAAACTCAAGAATACGAATGAAAATGGCAGGAGAAAAAGTGAACGCAGAACTCTCTATGTTAGCAGCGATCATTGACAGGCTTAGTTATTTAATTTGGGGATTATCGGAAGATGGAGCAAAGGGAATTCATCAACCAGTGTCTATTTTTGATATGTTGCATGGAAGAGAAGTGGAGAAGAATGTTTCTTCGTTCGATTCACCTGAGGAGTTTGAAAAAAGAAGAAAAGAACTGATAGGAGGACGGTAGATGGCAACAGAACTAGGGAAAGCATATGTGCAGATTGTTCCATCTGCAAGAGGAATCAGTGGAGCAATCCGAGAGGAGCTTGGAGCTGGATCAGAGGATGCAGGAAGGAGTGCTGGTACTAGCATTGCAAGTGGAATCAAAGGATCAATTGTAGCCGCAGGAGCTGGAATTGGTGCAGCGGTAAAGAGTTCGATCAGTGCAGGGGGAGCATTAGAACAAAGTCTCGGCGGAATTGAAACACTGTTCAAAGAAAGTTCATCAAAGGTGATTTCTTATGCAAACAATGCTTATAAAACAGCAGGATTATCTGCAAATACTTATATGGAGACTGTCACTTCCTTTTCAGCATCATTATTACAAGGATTAGGCGGAGATACAAAAGCAGCGGCACAATATGCCAATATGGCGGTTACAGATATGTCTGATAATGCCAATAAAATGGGAACAGACATGGAAACAATTATACAAACATATCAAAGCATGGCGCGTGGAAATTACGCAATGTTGGATAACTTAAAACTTGGTTATGGTGGAACTAAAAAGGAAATGGAACGGCTGTTGGAAGATGCAGAAAAACTAACCGGAAAAAAATACGACCTGAGCAACTGGAATGAGGTATATGAAGCGATCCATGTAATCCAAGGAGATCTTGGTATAACCGGAACAACATCCAAGGAAGCAGCTACAACACTGGAAGGTTCCTTTGCCGCAATGAAAGCATCTGCAGAAAACCTTTTGGGAAACATGGCATTAGGAAAGAATATCAATTCTTCATTGAGCACGTTAGGACAAACAATGAAAACTTATTTTGTGACGAATCTTTTTCCGGCAATTGGAAATATTTTTTCAAGTGCTCCGCAACTTGTCACGGCGGCATATCAAGCCGGAACGCAACTTATAAAAGGATTAACTCAAGGACTTACCGGGAATGTTACACAATTCATTAATAGTATATTTCCAATGATGGTTCAATTTTCGGAAACAGTTCGTGCGAATGCCGGGAATTTAATTAGTGCAGGATTGGATTTAATATTAAAATTGGCGCAGGGAATTGCGAATGGAATTCCAACTATGATTTCCACAATCCCAGTGATTGTAACCAATATTGCAGGAATTATAAATGATAATGCACCTAAGATTTTAGTAACAGGAGTAAAAATCATAGGAAAG
>OBYP01001103.1_pt1 | contig 15488 bp, 15 predicted proteins | sample 1501461 | NCBI WGS metagenome assembly OBYP01 (sample SAMEA2580201, study PRJEB22360) | human gut metagenome | biome: human gut; feature: human-associated habitat; material: faeces | place: Denmark | collected 2008/2010 | reverse complement strand
TTCCAACCTGTGTATTGCGCGCCCCCAAGCCGGCCGGAGCCCCCAGCCGCTCTTTCAGCATCTCCACCGCATCTTCTCCTATGAGTCTGGCTCCGCTGGTGGCTACCATCACCGGATCTGCTACAATATGTTCCGCCTGATAAAAGCTCAGGCGCTCTGCGATCACCTTGATCAGCTGTGCAGAAGATACCATGCCGATTTTTACCGCATCCGGCCGTATATCCGTAAATACTGCATCCAGCTGCTTCTCCAGAAATTCCGGCGCCACCTCCATGATAGCGCTTACACCGGTTGTATTCTGTGCTGTGAGAGCCGTGATGGCGCTCATTCCATATACTCCATTTGCCAGCATAGTCTTTAAATCCGCCTGGATTCCTGCTCCTCCGCTGCTGTCGCTGCCTGCTATCGTCAATACCGTTTTCATTTGAATCTCCTTTCTGTTTACAAAAAGGGAACGATCAAGACTCACAGCGATAAAACATACTTCGACTGCCATAAAAACGAATCTCGCAAGCAGGATTCTCCGCCTGCGGCGGGTCGCATCAACGACATAATCCCACCCCGGCAGGTGCACTCTCTCTTTAAAAGCTTCCCTACGTTGGCATTATCCAAATCAGGTTCACGGGTCTAAGCGCTGTCAGCTTACTCTCAGCCCGCTTGCGCGAGCTCCCCTTTTTATATTACTTTTTATTATAATCCTTCTGTCCTAAAAAGCAAGAGGGATAACCGGCCTTAAACCAGTTATCCCTCTCTCATATCACATCATTTCAGCAGTCAGCGGAGAGTTTTCCAAATCCTCCTAAACTATTTTATCCGCAACAGCTTCCCAGAATCTCTGTTAAACCATTTTTACTGCCGGTATGACAGCGGATCACATTTGTTTAAACTTCTTCTATTTCCGAAAGATTTTGCATACTTTGCAAACTGATTGCTATCGTAGACATATTATGGAACATTGCAGTAGTCGTAGGCTGTATCATTCCTCCCACTCCTAAAAGAATGAGTAATGTGTTAATACCCACTATTTCTTTATAGTTCCTGTTTATTCTTCTCATCAATGCCTGACTGAGATACTTCAATCGCACAATCTGATATAAATTATCAGCCGGAATCGTAATGTCTGCAATTTCTCTGGCAAGTTCTGACCCATCGCTGACTGCAATCCCTGCGTCCGCCGCTGAAAGTGCCGGAGAATCGTTGATCCCGTCGCCTACCATGAGTACCTTCTTTCCTTTGGCTTTTTCCTTCTCAATAAACATGGCTTTGTCTTCCGGCAATACCTCTGAGTAGTACTCATCAACACCTGCCTTTCGGGCAATGAACGCTGCTGTACGCTCATTGTCTCCCGTCATCATAACAACCTTCTGAAATCCTGCCCCTTTCAATGCTCTCACTACGCTCGCGCTTTCCTCCCGCAACGGATCTTCAATACAGATCACTGCTGCAAGAACTCCGTCTATCGCCAGATATAAATGAGAGTATTCTTCCGGGAGGCTTTCAAACTGTTTCTGATATTCCTTCGGAACAGTACATTTTTCATCATCGAAAATAAAATGTGCACTGCCTATAAAGACACGTTTTCCCTCTATACTGGAAGAAATACCATGAGCTACAATATACTCCACTTTCGAGTGCATTTCCTCATGTTCAAGTCCTGCTTTTTTTGCCGCAGATACTACTGCCTTCGCCATAGAGTGCGGAAAATGCTCTTCCAGACAGGCCGCTATACGAAGCAGTTCATTTTCACCTGCTTCACAAAATGGAACGATCATTTTCACGGTAGGCATAGCTTTTGTAAGCGTGCCTGTTTTGTCCAGTACGATCGTTTCCGCTTCTGCAACCGCTTCTAAAAATTTTCCGCCCTTTACCGTAATATCATAAGAGCCTGCCTGACGAATTGCAGACAATACCGCAATCGGCATTGTGAGTTTTAACGCACAGGAAAAATCTACCATAAGCACAGCTAAAGCCTTCGTGATATTTCGCGTAAAGAGCCATGTAAGAGCTGTTCCTGCGAAGGTCACCGGAACTAATCGATCTGCAAGTCGTTCTGCTTTTCCTTCCAACGAAGATTTCAGCTTTTCAGACTCCTCGATCATCTCAACAATCTTCTCATACCGAGAAGAACCCCCGGCTTTTTTTACAGTAAAAGTAAGTTCCCCTTCTTCCAGAACGCTTCCGGCATATACATATCCTCCTGCCTTTTTCAAAACCGGGAGCGGTTCACCGGTCAGAGAAGACTGATTTACCATTCCTTCGCCTTCGCATACCACCCCGTCAAAAGGAATAACATTCCCCATGTGAACTACGATATTATCCCCTTCTTTGATTTTTCTGGAATCAACAAGTACTTCCTGTTCTTCACTTTTCAGCCAAACCTTCGACACATTCAAAGACATACTGCGTGCCAGATCTCCTACCGATTTCTTATGTGTCCACTCCTCCAAGGTCTCTCCAACTCCCAACAGGAACATAACGGAAGCAGCCGTATTAAAATCACCTCGCAAAACAGAAATGCCAATAGCTGATGCATCCAACACTGCGACTTCCAGCTTCCGCCTTGCAAGACTCTTCCAGCCTTCTTTTAAATAATGTACAGCCTTCCATAAAACCACTGCTTTTCTGACCGGATATGGCAGAAAGATTTTACCGGCATAATGAAAAAGAACTTTACCAATCAGTTTCTCCTGATAAATATCATTCAACTGTCTTCCAGAATTTGTTAACACTTCATCCGGAACTTTTACAGACGTATATCGGAATTTTCTTAAAGCCTGAATCAACAGCTCTCGTTTTCCTGAAAAGCAAACGCAGGCATCGGCCGTCCTTCTATAAACCTTTGCCTGCGTGACATATTCCAGCGTATCCAAATAATACAGTAATGTATCGGCCTCTTTATAAGACATTTGTTTCTGTTCCATATGAATACGGATTCTTCCCGGAATCTCATGCTTTATAGTGAATTTCAATTACGCTTCCTCTGTTTCAGGATCAGCATGATCCTCTACTGTATCTTCCTGTACAGAGGCAGCTTCTTCCGCGGCGCGCCTCTCATTGATCTGCTTTGCTTCTGCCAGGATATCTTCTGCATTTTCCTGAACGGTCTCAGCAGTCTTCATCACACAATCTCTTGCTCGAAGAACTGCTGCTGTTCCTTCCACATATACTTTTTTCACATCCTTACTGGAAAGGATTTTCACACCTGCCGTTCCAAATAATACTCCGCCTGCAAACAATGCAAGGTTCTTTAATTTTAAACTATCCATAAATATCCTCCATTTCTGTCTTGTGCGATTTTATTTGTGTTTTTTTCCGGTATAGAATAACATGACGAGACAAACAATCATTGCCCATGCCCATAACCTATGCTGTTTCATTCTGTCACCTCTTCTCTGGTTTGTTATTATATTCTCTCATATATATACAGTCAAAGTATTTTTCTTTTAATGAAATATTTTCTCAACAAATGGCGTGCTGCAATCATATCACCGTATTTGTATTACCTTATACCCCGCCTGCTCAACCGCTTTCTGGAGCTGCATATCTTCTATCTCTTTTTCCATAGATACAACTGCCGTTTTTTTCTTCAGATTCACTTTTGCAGATACCCCTTCCAAACGGTTCAATGCGTTTTCAACCCGATTTTTGCAATGTTCACAGGTCATGCCTTCGATCTGTACCCTCTTCTGACCTATGATATTTTTCAATTTTTTCTTTTTGTCCTGATTTGCGAAGAACCGCCATAGCATCCTCCCTGCCCCTTAAAGTGCTTTGTGCCGGAACGGATTCCTGTAAATACCAGAATCAAAAGTACAGCAATTATAATCTCATTTACCATTTTCCCACGTTCCTTTCTCCATATATACTTTCAGTTTATCAAAACTTTCATCCGACAAGATATATTCCAGCATACTGGCCTCTTTTTCTGCCTGCTGTTGATCAACTCCCGCCTCTACCAGGATTTTTAGAAAAAAAGAGTGTCTGGCAAGTATTTTGTCCGCCAATGCATTTTCTTCAATCCTCTCCTTTCCATACTGGATCTCATACATTTTGTTTCTTCGGATCGCTCCTATATCTTCCAGCGACCTGACCATTCTATAGACTGTCGCTATTCCGATCGCAGGGTCTTTTTTTATCGCTTTATAATAAATTTCTTTACAGCAGACACATTCTTCTTCCAAAATAATATCCAGAAGAATTTTCCTTTGTGCCGTAATACGGCCTCCACACGCTCTTAACTTACGGAAAATTGTTTCTTTTTCCATTTGTGTCCTGGAAAAATCCGGATTTTCATTTTTCTGGCAGCTTTTCACAGACCTCACTCCATTTCCTGTGTTTTATATAAAAGGCCCACACCTTTTCCAAAGTGCGGGCTTTCCCTGAAATTTCCTATTTTTCTGCACTATGGCATCCGCAGCTGCACACTGTATGTCCTTCTTTTCCCGAACATTTTCCTGCAGATGGGCAGCCTATACATTTAACGCCTCTCTTCTTTGCTTTCCATATATAAACAGCCGCAGCGCCTATAATCAACAGCAGGATACCTGTTACCAACAAATCTGCCATACGTCGCTATCCTTTCTTTTTTATGCGTGGAGACGATACTCGGCGCTGAAAGCTTTCTCATTTCTCTGGATCAGCACAAGCAATGCCCCGGCAAATGCAGCCACTGCGATCAGTCCCGGAACAAAACCGTTTCCAAGGGTTCCTGTTGTTATCAGCGTACCTACCTGATATACGAAAAATGCAACTGTATAACCGGTAGCTAACTGCAATGCAATTCCTCCCCACAGCCATCTTTTATCCTGCATTTCAGAATTCATCGCACCAAGGGCTGCAAAACAAGGCGGCGTGAAAAGATTAAACATCAGATAAGCAAGTGCCGCGACTTTCGTAAGTCCCATAACCATTGCCACTTCATTTGCTCCGCCAACTAACGCCAGCTCATCCGTATCAATAAAATTCGTAAGTCCATAAACAACTGCCAGGGTGCCGACCACGTTCTCTTTTGCAATAAAACCTGTGATTGCTGCCGCTGCAAGCTGCCATACGCCAAATCCAAGCGGGATCAGAAGTACTGCAAAAGGAGAAGCAATCGAGGCAAGGATAGACGTATGTTCCATTCCCTCTTCCACTACCTGGAACTGCCAGTTAAAACTCTGCATAATCTGCACTGCAGTATTACATACCAAAATGATCGTTCCTGCTTTCACAATGTATGCCTTACCGCGGGAAAGCATAGAAAGGGTTGCCCGTTTTAAACTCGGAATTTTGTATTCCGGAAGTTCAATGATAAAGAACGATTTACGGAATTTATATCCGGTAATCTTTTTTACCAATAATGCGCCCAGGAAAATCAACACAGCTCCAGCCAGATACATGGTCGGCCCTACCCATGAAGCGTCTGCGAAGAACGCCCCTGCAAATAACGCGATCACCGGGAGCTTTGCTCCGCACGGCATAAACGGCGTCAGCATGGCGGTTGCTCTTCTTTCTCTTTCGTTCCGGATGGTACGGCATGCCATGATACCCGGAATAGCGCATCCTGTTCCGATCACCATAGGGATTACAGACTTTCCTGATAAACCAACTCTCTTAAAAATCGGATCTAAAACCACAGTAGCGCGAGCCATATATCCGCAGTCTTCCAAAAGAGCAATCAGGAAATACATAACCATTACCAGAGGCAGGAAACCGACTACTGCGCCTACGCCTCCAATGATGCCATCCACCAAAAGCGCCTGAAGGAATGGATTTGCTCCTTCCACCAAACCTGCAACCCAGCCCTGAAAAGCTTCAATACAGCCAACTAACCAGTCCGCAATCCATGTTCCAACCGTAGACTGGGATATGTAAAACACGCCAAACATAACCACTGCAAAGATTGGGATTCCAACAAATTTATTGGTAAGCACCGCATCGATGCTGTCCTGCTTATTTTTATCCTTTGTTAAAACTTTTCTTTTTTCTACTGCTTTTACAATCCCATTTACAAATTCAAAGCGCTTCCTGTCGGCTGCCTCAACCTGCGCTTTGTCTTGCAGATCAATATCCGCCTGCACATATGGCGCTTTCTGCACACGTCCTTTTAATGCTGCTGCATGATTTACAACCTCTTTTAATCCTTCATGTCCTGAGGTTATAGATACAGTCTGAATAACTGGACAGCCTAATTTATCCGCTAATTTCTTTACATCAATTTCTGTTTTTTTCTTCTCCGTAATATCGCTTTTATTAAGAGCAACTACCACCGGGATTCCCAGTTCCAGAAGCTGCGTTGTAAAAAACAAACTTCTGCTCAAATTAGTTGCATCCACAATATTAATAATCGCATCCGGATTTTCGTTTTTTACATAACTGCTGGTAATACTCTCCTCCGATGTAAACGGAGACATAGAATAGGCTCCCGGTAAATCTACCGCGATCAGTTCCTCCGAACCGCCGTAATATCCTTTCTTGATCGGACTCTCTTTTTTCTCTACTGTAACTCCAGCCCAGTTTCCCACACGTTCATTTCTTCCTGTGAGCGCATTGTACATGGTTGTTTTTCCGCTATTGGGATTTCCTGTCAACGCAATTCTCATTGATGTTTCCTCCTTCATACTCAGATTAGCATGAGCTAACCCATCGTTTTAAAAAAACAGTGATCAAAATCACCATTTTTATATTGAAATAGCCTGCGCTAAATCAGTATCAATATTATATCTGCCATCTTTGATAGATACCACGCAGCCGCCTTTTCGATGCGTGATCACAGTAATCGGCTCTCCGCTGTAACATCCCAGAGAAAACAAAAATTCATTTAATTCTTCATCATCTGTCAATATATCTTTGACAATATATTCTTTTCCTTCTTTAGCCTCTGATAAATTCATAAACCTTTGGCACACTCCATTCCTTTTATATCTATATATTTATTTTATGTATCAGATAAGTTATTCTTCATTCACGCAAGTTAGCTTATCCTAATTTTTATATTTTGTCAAGTCCATTATTGAGTTTTTTTATCGTCAAACATTTAATTTGTTACTTTTCACACCCACTCCAATAACTAAAAAGAGCCAGTGTCCTGATAAATCATGTCAGGGCACCGGCTTCAACTTCTTTCTTTGGTTTTTGTGGGCTTTTACGTTCAAAAATGGCTGCGATTTCCTGATATACATTTCTGGCATCTGTGCGCAGCAAATGAACTGTGCTCAGGCCGTCACAGATATATCCTAAATTTTTTTGGCTCCGCAGAACCATTGCCTGTTTCTGTTTCCTTTTATAAACCCGGGCAAGCCTTTCACAAAGGGAGTTATTGGCAGGTACCCGTTTATCATGCAGAAAGAGAAGTTCGCTTTCTTTATACTCCCGCAGTCTGACAGACAGATTATATCCTTCCCGGTAATAATTACTTGGCGGACTGGCTTCGTATTCCTCCTTCGCCTTATCAAGGATCTCATCGTATCTCGTTTCAAAATCTGCCACGATAACCGGATCAGGCCCCTCCTCTTCGCACAGCCCGTTACGGTAATGGAGCATTTCCTGAAATAATGCATGCATCTTGTGGTTCCATTCAAGATCAGGCTCATTTTCCTTACTCCCGATCAGATATCTGCAGTCGTGCTGTGTGCATTCCTGATGCCTGGTCCCGTAACTGTAAAAAGTACGGTCATGGTCATGCACCACAGTCCCCGTATAGTCTTCCAGGGGCGTCCCTTTGACCCCTTCATGCCCTTTCTTCTCCCTGCCTATATACAATGCCGCTCCGTTAACAGGAGATGCAAGCACCAGTACCTGGGCACTCTGTCCATTTACATTTGCATTTGTAAAATCTGCATTCATGACCGGAGAAGACATGAGCCTGCTTATGATCTCCTTTTTCTCGGTTCCGGATTTTAATACGAATTCCTCACTCAGGTGGTTGAGCATTCCGTCAAATAGTTCCACTTTTCCGTCAGTCAGTTCTGAAAGCAGCGTCCTTATTCTTCCATGTGAGACATTGCATTCATTACTGAGAAGGAAGGCAAGGGCTTTTACCGTCCCGTCATAATTCACCTCATTGGTATAGCCTGGCGGGAATGGGGCATGTACACGGGCACCGGTAATACGGCTGCGGTATTCTTTTGCCGTATATTCAATTACTTTTACGGACATTTCAATTACAACCCGCTGTTTGCGGATCAATCATATCCATCTTCTCCAGCACGTAACTTCATTGCCCTATTGCGGAACTCTCTCGGAGTCATTTTATATCGTTTCCTGAATACTCTATTAAAAGTTCTTTGGCTTTCAAAACCGCAATCCAATGCAATATTTATAATAGATTCCTTTGAATCCTGTAACAAAGCTTCAGCATAATTCAAACGGACGCCATTGACATATTTACTAAAATTACAGTGAAATGTCTTTGCAAACATTCTGGATAATACATATTTGCTCACACACAACTCGTAAGCCATTTTTTCTAATGTAATCTCATCCCTAAAGTTCTTTGCAACATATTCGACAGCATTATAAATAACATCATCTTTTCCAGAAGATTCCCTTGGAATAATTTCCATATCTGTAAAGACATGAGCCAAAATCACTTGCATATATGCCTTTTCCAATCTCCCATTATATTTTTCTTGTTTGATCAGTTGATTGATAACATATTCTATATCAGGAGAAATATTATCTTTTTTTATAATCGGGATTCTCGGACAGTTGCTCTGCAATTCTTCAATATAGGATGAAAAAAATGTAGGGTTTGCGAACAAATAGATTGCTCTGTTTCTTCCACTTCCAAATACCTGATAATGATGAATTACATTTGGAAAAACAATTCCAAAATCTCCCTTTTCCAAATGATATAAGTCCTTTCCAACTCCTAGTTCAACACTTCCCTCTATCACAAAAACCATTTCTATTGCATCATGTAAGTGTGGTGGAACATGGATAGATTTCTTGCGTTCATATGATATTTCCGTATTTCTATTTTCGTATGTTAATATCAATCAAATCACTCCTGTTGCAATTTTTGTCCACATATTATTCTATTATGACACGAATTCCAATTCACTCTTGTATATAATGGAAACAGAAAAGGAGGTATATAACCATGAAAAAACTTATCAGTTACTTAAAATATGTTATGTTTTTCTATAAGGACTACTATAAATGCTACCATCCAATGTAGTTATGATGCTAAAGCAGGCATTCCTTTTTTAACAAATCACAAAAGAATATTTTATATCGTCCTCTGCACTAATATGATAAGCCTCTTCCACATCACTGCCCCAACTGTCAATTCCGCCTACACCTCTTACCGCTCCATAAATACAAAGCACAGTTCTTCTTGCCGGCGGAAGTTCTTCATGATGAGTTGCATTTTCAATCTCACTAGCTGTATAAGGCAGACAGGAAAATGCGAACCCTTTGTCTTTCTTCTCTATTCTAAGAATCTGATTGGAATTTCCTTTTCTACAGTTATTAAGGCTTGTATGCCTTGTTACCTCCAGCCACTCTGTACCCATTCTCATTCCACATTCCTGCGGAACAAGATAATTTGTAAGGCTTATATCGTCTATCTCAAAGATTCCCTTCTCAGCTCCCGCCATTCGATCCGGATAAGTTTCTCCAGAAAGTCCTTCATATGTATATTTGTCTGCAAGTGTTGGCATAATGAAACGAAGTCCAAATACTGGAAGCTGCGGCAAGCCCTTTGCTCCTTTATAGGAAACATTTACAGCAATCTTTCCCTTGTTATCCACACTATATACCACCTCAACGGTTGTAGCAGGTGTTGTTATCGTTTCATATACATATTTTACAATTACATTCTCGGCAAATACATCACCGCCATACTTGTTGTTTTCCGGGGCACAGGGCTTTCCCTGAGATTTACCATCGGTAATTACTTCAACATCTTTACATTCAATAAACATATCTGCTGCAAGCCAGCTTCCGCTCTTAATATGGAACTTACTGCCTCTATCATTATCCGTGGTTGCTCTCCAGAAAGTCGGTTTCGGACAGCGATAAAGCCACTCATATCCATTTTTCACAAGGGATTCCAGACCACCCTGTGCATAAGAAAAAATGTAATCAAATCCTTCCCCATGAACACCAAGTGTAAAATCTCCATATACTACTCTCAATGTTTTAAATGTACAACCCATAGTAATACCTCACTTCCTGCATTGCCGGTTTTTCTTTTCTGTCAGCAAATAGAATTCCGTTTCCTGAAAATTCATAGTCTGCCGGTCTGTCATCAAAATCTCCGCCATACCTTAGTACTTCTTTCCCTGTAACCTCATCTTTTACTAAAATTGCCTGGTCAATGAAGTCCCAGATAAAACCACCCTGATACATTTCATATTTATCGATCAGCTCCATATAAGAACCAAGACCACCCATAGAATTTCCCATATCATGCATAAACTCACATAAGATATACGGTTTTTTAGCACTGTTAATCAGGTACTCTTCAACATCAGCCGTTTTTGCATACATACGGCTTTCTATATCAGAAATGGTATCTTCATACGCCCTGTTGTAGTAAGAACTTTCATAGTGAACTAATCTTCCATCCTTCTTATCTTTAAAATATTGATTCATCGCCTCAATATTATCTCCGGCATATGACTCATTTCCCAAAGACCAGAACAAAACCGATGTATGATTTTTAAATGTTTCAAAGTTATTTCTTGCTCTGTCAATAACCGCTTCTTTCCACTGCGGAATAGAACCCGGTACATTACAGGATGGCTCAATGGCTCCCAGTTTCTGAAATGAGCCATGACTTTCAAGATTTGTTTCTGACATTAAATAAATTCCTTCTTCGTCACACATATAGTACCAAGGAATCTGATCCGGATAATGGCATGTCCTCACTGCATTGATATTATTCCGTTTCACACATTTCATATCAGAAATCATCTCGTCCATTCCGATCACTCGTCCGGTTTTCGCATTCCACTCATGCCTGTTCACACCTGTCAGAATCAATCTTTTTCCATTTAAGTACATTACCTTATCAATAATCTCAAGTCTTCTAAACCCAACTCTGTAAAATACAACCTCTGCAAGCTGTCCATTCTCATAAACTTCAATAAATGCCTCATAAAGATAAGGGCTGCGATTATCCCAAGGAATTACTTTTTCTACTTCTGCCATCATAGAGCCTTGTACCATACCTTCGGTATCTTCTAAAGCGATATCTTTACATAAAAGTTTATTTCCGCTCTTGTCAGCAAGTATAAATTTTGCACTCTTTTCTCCTACCTTTACAGCAGAAATCTTTACATCTACTCTAATTGCACCACTTGTATTATCCTCGTTCAAAGTAGGTTTAATCCACATATCCTGTACATGAACATCCGGAATCGCCTTCAATGTCACATTTCTAAAAATACCAAAGAAGCGGAAGAAATCTTGATCCTCTAAAAAAGCTGCTGTGCTCATCTTGTGAACCTGTACCGCAAGCACATTATTTTTTGCTTTAATATATGGGGTCAAATCAAACTCCGATGGTGTAAAACTGTCCTCTGCATATCCGATAAATTCCCCATTTAACCAGACATACATTGCCTCTTCCACACCTTCAAAGCAAATATGGATTCTTTTACCAACCAGATTCTCATCAAGATCAAAGTGTTTTACATAAGAGCCTACCGGATTATACTCTGCTTTGCTGAACATTCCAGCTCCATCACCAGCACCATCTATGCTATGTGCACCTCTAAGGTATCTTTTCCCCTCCCAAGGATACAGCGTATTGATATACCGAATCTGATCATAACCGGCAAGCTCAATGTGACCGGGAACTAGAATCTTGTCAAAACCACTTCTATCATAATCTGTCTGATAAAAATTCATCGGTCTTTCCATAACATTGATGCTGAATTTAAAATCCCATTCGCCATTTAATGATTGCATCAGTTTATTCTTACCGCTCTTGAACTCCTCATAATTCAGATAATAATTATGATCACTATGAGCCTCTATCTGATTTACACGAAACACTTCCGGATTATCTAACCATTTAATATCTGCCTGCATAATATTCCTCGCTTTCTGAAATAGCCTCTAAAGCTTTTACTCTAAAGGCCATTTTTATTTACTGTCTTTCTGCTTTCAATTTTTCATTAGCCTCTTCCACATTCATAAATGAAAGAATGATTGTAATAACCAAATCAAAAATGAACGGAAGCCAAAGGTACATAAAATACATCATATTAATACAACTGTCTGGCTGTACCGCAGCATCACCATTGATAAATCCACTCATTTCGAGCAGCCAACCTGCAATTGCTGTACCAAGACCACCGCCAAGTTTTACACCTAATGAAGTGCATGAATACATGATTCCATCTACTCTTTTTCTGGTCTTTAAATATGTATGTTCTGAGCAAGATGCAATAACCGCATTCATGTCGCCCTGCCAAGGTCCCTGTCCTAAAGCTGCGATTGCTGTAAAGAGTAACATCAAGGGTACACTTCCCATGTATCCTGCTACAACTACCAGCAAACGACCTGCTGTTGCTACCATATAGCTGTACTTATTGAGTTTATACATTCCCTTCCATCTGGAAACCAAATTAGGTGTAAACACCAATGCTATAATTAACGGAATATTTACTGCCCAGGAGAATGCTCCAAACAAATTTTTATTAAGAAGCACATATGTCATAAAATAGATTCCAATGTTAATCATTGCTCCATATAACTGTTGAAGAATATATACCCCACAAATCATTAAGTAATACTTATTGCTGAACAGTAACTTTGCCGACTGAATTAAAGTAAGTTTGTCATCCTTTTTTTCCTCTGCATCTTCACAGTCCTTCAGTTCTTCTTCCGGAAGTTCTTTTACAGAAAATACTGCAAGAGTATTTGTAATAACACCTAAAATACAGTAAATAATAGCTATGTTTCTCCAGCCTACTGCTCCACCACCTAATACGTCAACCGCACTTACTGTAATTGTCTGAATAAATAAGCTTGTAGTAAATGCAAAGATGAATCTGAAAGACCCCATCTGCACTCGTTCTTTACTGTTTTTTGTTACAAGTGCTGTAAGTGCCGAATATGCTATATTGTTAGCCGTATAAAACACAGCATTCAATAATGTATACGCAATAAAGAACCAAGCATACTGTGCTGTTTTTCCAATATTAGTAGGGATTGCAAATACTCCGAATAATGTGATTGCACATCCGAAGAAACCCCAGAACATCCACGGTCTTGCTTTACCCATTTTGCTCTTTGTCTTATCAATCATTGAACCAAAGAATACATCTGAGATTCCATCAAACAGCTTTGATACTGCAATCAATGTTCCTACAATACCCGCATTTAATCCTACCGTGTTTGTCAGATAAATCATTACAAACGATGATAAAAATGCATAAACCACATTACCTGCAATATCACCTGTTCCATATCCGACAATGTTTCGCATTTTTAGGTACCTTTTTTGCTCCATAATAACAATCTCCTTTTCTTTTGATAAATTTGTAACCTCGCCGTTGCAAATCATGTCTTTCTTATGTAAGAAATTATACTAAATCGACTCTGAAAAATACATATCAAGAATTTGACAAAACATGCACAAAATGATACAATTTCTAAAATAACGTAAGTTTTATCTATTTTTTCATCAAAGTGCACATCAAAAAAATGAACCAAGTCAGAAAAATGGGAGGGATAAAGTAAATATGTACACCAACAATGCCTACCTAAACAATACAACTATGGACATAAAAGATAAATCGAAACCATTAATTGTAACCAGTTGCGGTACTTATCACTTGTTTACCCGCCCTAAATTACCAACCTGGCGACCACGTGGTCGTCGTGACTTTCAGCTACTGTACATTGCATCTGGAAAAGCCCACTTTCATTTCAGCCAAAAAGAAGAGATTGTTACAGCCGGTCATATAGTTCTTTACAGACCAAAAGAACCGCAAAAGTATGAGTACTATGGCGAAGATCAAACCGAAGTATACTGGGTTCACTTTACAGGAAACGATGTAACGAACATCCTTCGCTATTACGGTTTCACAAAAGGCAAACATGTATATTACTGTGGTAAGAGATTAGAATATCAGAATCACTTTAAAACAATGATTCAAGAACTTCAAATGTGCCGGGAACATTATGATGGAATATTAGAAATGCATTTAAGAGAAATATTTATCATGACACACAGACATTTTCAGACAAGTTCAAAAATGGGTAACAGCCAGATTGCAGAAGACATGGACTCTGCAACACTCTATTTTAACGAACATTATAACCAAGAGATAAACATTGAAAAGTACGCACAAAGCCACAATATGAGTACAAGTTGGTTTATTCGTAACTTCAAGCAATACACAGGATTTACTCCTTTACAATATATATTATCCATTCGAATATATAACGCAGAAGCCCTGTTAAAAAACAATATATATAATATCACAGAAGTAGCCAGTATTGTTGGATATGATAATCCATTATATTTTAGCAGAACATTCAAAAAATTTAAGGGTATTTCTCCTTCTGAGTATCGAAACAGTATTGAATCGTAGCATTACTAAAAAGTCATACCTGCACATATTTCTTTATCTTGCAATTTTTGTCCACTTTTCAAATTAATTTGGCGAGCAATATATCCTATTTGGGGTTATGATTACTTCAGAAAAACAAAAGGAGATGAGAAATATGAAACAGAAAGTAATTAATTTCATTGATGAAGTACTTAATTTTTACAAACCAGTATTTCTTCATCCGACAAGCTATGTGCGGTAACCCGCAGAAAAAACTTTTTTCCTTTTCTTAAATTATTTAACCTCGCCAGTTATTATAAATAAGAAAGAAATATTCTAAATCATTCTGTGTAAACCGCTTAGATTGATGAACAAATATTAGATTTAAGTAAAGAATAAACAGGACTGAACAGCAAATTTCTATATTTTGCTGTTCAGCTCCGCATTTTATCATGTATACCCATAGAAAAAAGAACGACTAATTTTCAATCCCAAAACACAAAAAAAACTTTACCAACTTCCAGACTAATTTCTGAAAATCAGTAAAGTTTTTTCTTATTTCTTATTTCCCTTTACATCCTGATATAATCCATATCCCAAAAACAGAAGTCCAATGTTTCAATGTCAATGTAATACGTTATGCCATTATCAATGTAAGTCTTTTCCAAAAAATCCATATCAAATACCTCCTTCTGAAAACAACCATATCACAAATTTAAGTAAAACATTAACGCGAGATAGTTTTTCAAGGGCGCGACTTACATCTGAGCACTATTTTGACCACGCTTTTCCACTAAAGTTACGATTTCTTCTCCTCTTATTGGAATTAGCTGCTTATCCTTGTATAAATCTCTTCCTAGCAAATCATGAAGTGTAATGTATTTTTCAGTCTCTAAAATATTCGGGTTCTCTTCTAACAATTCATTCACACGTCTTGATATTGTCAATATTGGTTTACACTTTTTTCTCAAGAATGTTCGACCTTATGCT
>OBYP01001100.1_pt1 | contig 15512 bp, 14 predicted proteins | sample 1501461 | NCBI WGS metagenome assembly OBYP01 (sample SAMEA2580201, study PRJEB22360) | human gut metagenome | biome: human gut; feature: human-associated habitat; material: faeces | place: Denmark | collected 2008/2010 | reverse complement strand
ATGACGGAGGAGGATCTGGAGATTCTAAAGGCGAAGGAGATGTCTGTAATTACGAATCCTGCTTCTAACTTAAAGTTGGCAAGTGGCATTGCGCCAATTCATCGAATGATGGAAAAAGAGATTTCTCTGGCGATTGGAACAGATGGTCCGGCGAGCAATAATTGTCTGGATATGTTCCGGGAGATGTTTTTGGTAACGGCACTGGCAAAGTATCGAGAAGGAGATGCCGGTGTTGTGGACGGTGAGGAAGTACTTCGAATGGCGACTGTGGGAGGAGCCCGTGCCATGAATCTCACAGAATGTGATATTTTAGCAGAAGGAAAGCAGGCAGATATAATTATGATTGATCTGTGGCAGCCGAATATGCGGCCGATTCACCATTTGCAGAAGAATCTTGTTTACAGTGGCAGTAAACAAAATATAAAGATGACGATGGTGGCAGGGGAGGTTCTCTATGAAAATGGAGAGTTTCAGATTGGGTGTGATCCGGAGTTTGTGTATGCCAGAGCCGAGGAAATAACCCGGAGAATTTTCCGATAGCGTCAGGAAGTTCCAGATCCTGACAAAATGTTACAAAATATCTAAAAAATATTACGAAATTATTACAAAATATTAAATAAAAGGTTGACTTAGGGCGTGAAAGTGCTATAATACAATCATGTTCGAGTTAACATAATTGTAACATTTACAGGAGGAGAACAATGATAGCAAAGAAAATGAAACTGTCCATGGCGGTTACAGCGATGGCGGCATCGGTTTTAGTAACGACTCCGGCAACAGCTGCCGAGAAGAAAAATGAAAATTCTGCGTCAAAAAAAGTGAGCGCATATGAAAAGAAGGCAGTTGCGGATATCAATTCCAATACGACTTTAAATATTCGGAAAAAAGGAAGTTTAGATGCAAAAATTGTTGGAAAGATGAAGAAAGGAAATATTGCCGTTGTCTTAGAAAAAGGGCAGGAATGGTCCAAGATTAAATCTGGTGATGTTACGGGATATGTAAAAAATGATTATCTTGTATTTGGGGAAGACGTGGAGCAATTTGCAGAAAAGAATGTAAAAAAAGTGGCTAAGGTTCAGACGGAAACTTTAAGAGTTCGTCAAAAAGCTTCTACGGATTCTGATATTATCGCCCTGGTCTCAGAAGATGATAAGTTGAAAGTAAAGAATCAGAATGAAGAGTGGGCGAAAGTAAAAGTTGATGGAAAGACAGGATATGTTTCCAAAGATTACGCAAATGTGACTTATAAATTTGGAAAAGCCAAGTCTGTGAAACAGATTAGGGCAGAGGAGCAAAAGAAGCGTGAAGAGCAGGCTGCGAAGGAAGCTGCTGCAAGGGCTGCACAAGAGACAAGCACTGCCTCAGAGGCAGAAATTTCGTCTGAAGGCAGTTCTTCAAACAGTGGAACTTCATCCTCAGGAACAAAATCAGTCTCTTCTACCAAAGGGTCCGCTACCGGAAGCCGGATTGCCAGTTACGCACAGCAGTTTGTGGGAAATCCATATCGCTATGGAGGAAACAGTCTGACGAACGGAATCGACTGTTCCGGATTTACCCAGCAGATTTATGCTAAGTTTGGATACGGCATCAGCCGGACTTCAAGTTCTCAGGCAGGCAATGGAGTCAGTGTTTCTACAAGCAGCCTTCAGCCGGGGGACTTAGTATTCTATGGAAATGGCGGCGGAATTAATCACGTTGCGCTGTACATTGGCGGAGGGCAGGTAGTTCATGCCAGCAATTCTGCACCTTATCCTAAGGGTGGAATTAAGATTTCCAGTGTAAACTACAGAACACCGGTTTGTGCGAGAAGAATTCTTTAATTTGTAAGATCAAAAGCAGGGTCTCATACCATAAAGATTATGGTTGAGGCTCTTTTTTTACTTTAATTTCATGAAAGTGTTCTATAAGAAAATATAATATTCTTTTGGATTATGTTCTGCGTTTGTGATTCATACTAAAATCAGAGTAAAAGAATGAAATGGAGAGAGGCTATGGCAGTAGATTATAAAGCTCTGGGAGTGAGAATCAGAAAAGTCAGAGAAAGAAAAGGAATAACACAACAGCGGCCGGCAGAGAAGATTGATATTTCTGTACCCTATATGTCGAATATCGAGAGAGCAAAGAAGACTGTGTCATTAAGTGTATTAATGTCAATCGCACAGGCTCTTGATGTGACGCTGGACGAGTTGTTGGCAGACAGCTATCCGGAACATAAAGAACAGGATGTTCTTATGACAGAGCTGGGCATTGTTTTGGAGCGATGTGAAGTGGGGGAGAGAAGAATTATCGTTGATACGGTGGCAACTCTGGCAGACAGTCTGATGGAGAATCGTGTAAGAGATCATAAGAAAAATCAATAAAAATCATCCGTAAAATAAAAAATTACGGATGATTTTTATTTCTCTCTTCTCCGATACTGAGAAGGAGTCAAACCTGTAAAGGATTTGAATGTCGTTGTAAAAGAATTACTTCTCTGATAACCACATTTTTTAGCAATTTCCTGAATGGAAAAGTTGGAAGAATCCAATAAAACCTTTGCTTTTGAAATCCGGAGACGATTAATGTAAAAGTAAGGTGACGTCCCGATGTATTTCTTGAATGCGGTAATAAAGTAATTTTTTGATAAATTGCACATGGCGGCAAGATCATCAAGCATCAGGTCTTTGTGGTAGTTCGTATGAATATAGGAAACAACCTGATAGATTCCCTTTTGGTAGGCAGATGGCTGCTGGTTAAAGTCTGCATTTGGATTTGTACTGTCATCCAATAGAATAGAACTGATTAAAAAGGCAAGTGCATCAAGTTTCTTAGAATCACGGTAGACGCCTTTGCAATATTCTTCTTTGAAAAAACTAATATAAGATTTCAGTTCTTCAGATACAGAAAAACGTTCGCCAAAGTGGATTTGTTTCACTCCTTTTTCTTGTGCAATTCTTTCGAAAAAACTCTTATGAATAATAATATTATCATAGGAGGCATCAGAGAGACAAAATTTGGACCCGTGTGACTGCTGACTCTCAAAAGGATAGCAGTAGCCAACTTCTCCGAAATGAAGAGAATCACCGTGGATTAATACCGGAAATGGGGTCCTTGGAATTAAAAATTCGTAGTCTTCATGGGTATGACAATGAGGGGGAGAAGTATGATTCTGCCCCGTGACCAGATGTAAAATGGATAAATTACTGCAATAATAATTTTTACAGCAGGTCTGGATAAATTCCAAGTCTGGATGATGCTCTAATATAAAAGGATTCCTGTGTTCCATAGGGCCCTCCTTTCTTTTTTGTTAACAATATCATAACATAAGATGGATTCGGAATAATCAGGGTTTTTCGGTATATTAAGATAGAGTCTGCATTTTAAATCAAACTTATGCGGAGAACCTTATAAAACAGGACAAAACAAAAAAACCGAAGCTTTCAAAGCTTCGGTTTCTGACCATGCCGATGGCGAGATTCGAACTCGCACGAACGTAAGCTCACTGCGACCTGAACACAGCGCGTCTGCCAATTCCGCCACATCGGCAAAGTGCAGTTGAGGGGACTTGAACCCCTACCCAGTTAACCCGGACTAGATCCTTAGTCTAGCGCGTATGCCAATTCCGCCACAACTGCGCAACAAGGTTATAATATCACTATTATATACGTATGTCAACAATAAAATTAAAAATTTTTTAAAAAAATTTTAGCATTTGAAATGTATGGGTGATTCTTCTATAATCTTTATGTGAAGAAACAGAAAATATAGTCAGGTAAAAGGAGATAAATGAATGTTAGTGGGATCTCATGTTGGAATGAAGGGAAAAGATATGTTTCTTGGTTCCGTAAAAGAGGCACTTTCTTATGGAGCAAATACGTTTATGGTATATACAGGCGCTCCGCAAAATACAAGAAGAAAAAAGATTGAGGAGCTGAATATAGAAGCGGGACAGCAGTTAATGAAGGAAAAAGGCATTGATTCCTTTGTAGTACATGCTCCGTATATTATTAATTTAGCAAATACGACCAAGCCGGAGACCTTTGAACTTGCAGTGGAATTTCTGGGGATCGAAGTAGAGCGAACAAAAGCAATGGGAAGCGAGACATTGGTACTGCATCCGGGATCTCATGTAGGTGCAGGAGTTGAGGCAGGAATTGACAGAATTATCGAAGGTCTGAATCAGGTAATGTATCGAAATATGCCGGTTTTTATTACGCTGGAAACGATGGCAGGAAAGGGAAGTGAAATCGGACGAGAATTTGAGGAGCTTCAGAGGATTTATCAGGGAGTCAAATATCCGGAATATTTAAGAGTCTGTTTTGACACCTGCCATGTCAGTGACAGTGGAATGGATATTAAATCAGATTTTGATCAGGTAATAGAACAGTTTGACAGAAGTATAGGAAAAGACCAGATTGCCGTTTTTCATATCAATGACAGTAAGAATCCGAAGGGAGCAGGAAAAGACCGGCATGAAAATCTTGGATTTGGGGAGATTGGATTTGAAGCTTTAAACGCAATCGTACATCACGAAGATTTCAAAACAGTGCCGAAGATTTTGGAAACGCCGTATGTAAAAGATAAAGATGGGAAAAAATCCTATCCACCGTATCGTTATGAGATTGAAATGCTTAGAAAGCAGGAATTTGATCCGCAATTAAAAGAAAAAGTTTTGGAGGGAAAAGGAAAATGAAAGTAACATTTATTGAACATAGTGGATTTTCGGTAGAACTCGATCAGACCCTTTTACTATTTGATTATTACAAAGGGGAGCTGCCACAGTTTTCAGAAGAAAAGGAGCTGGTTGTATTTGTATCTCACAGCCATTTAGATCATTACAATCCGGAGATTTGGGATTTAAAGAATCGCTATAAGAAGGTATCTTATGTAATTGCAGATGATGTACCGGCAAAACAGGATGCGGTAGTCATGAAGGCCCATGAAAAAAGAGAAGTTTCCGAAATGACCGTTGAAACATTAAAGTCAAATGATCAGGGAGTCGCATTTTTGGTAACGGTAGAAGGAAAGACGGTGTATCATGCCGGAGATCTCAACTGGTGGCACTGGAATGGAGAACCGGAAGAAGATAATGAATACTATAAAGAAACCTATATGGAGGAGATTGCCCGCCTGAAGGAAAAGGATCGGAAGATCGATATTGCATTTTTGCTTCTGGATCCACGGCAGGAAGATAAGTACTGCTGGGGAATGAATTACTTTCTGGAACAACTGCATCCGGATGTTGTTTTCCCGATGCACAGTTTCGGAACTTATAAGATTTCCAGACATTATGTAAATTGTGAAGATGGACGGAAATGGAGCCAGACAGTTCGCACCATCTCCGGTCCGGGTCAGGAATTTGATCTTTAGTTTGATTGCTTTCTCTCCTGTCAGTGGTTCACAATATTTATGATAAAGCTTATAAGCGGTTCCTCCGTTGGTGTAAATCTGACGGATCGGGGCCGCTTTTAAAATGCCGGAAAGATCATTCGCTTCCGCATTCTATTTTTACAGACGGGGATCAGAGCGAAATTTGTAGAAATATTGTATGTTTCACTTCTATTTTTTGACAAAGTATTTCATTGCTTTTTCTTATAATTGCATTATGTTTTTTATCATGATGTTTCTGGAACAATGGATTGTATTAATCTTTTTGTTTCTATTTTTTTCAAAAATCCTAAAAAAGGAAATTCTTATAAAAAGGCTTTTTCTGGCGACAGCGACAGGAAGTGTTCTGGGATGTTTGAATGTTTTATGGTTTTATCATCTGCGTCTGCCCAGAGTTCTTTTTTTGATAGTGTCTGTGTGGATAACCGTACGGATCGGATTTCCGGTAAGAAGAAAAAAAATCTTGTATCTTATGGGATATATACTGGCTGCGGCAGGAATGCTCGGGGGTATATGGACGGCGGTGCAGAATGAAATTCCTCTGCCCTGGGCGGCAGGGTTTGCGGTAAGTATCGGGATCTGTTGGATATTTTACCGGGTGATCTGGGACAATTTCCGGCAGCAGAAAGACTTTTTGTATGAGGTAGCCTTTGAGTGGAATCACAGGAAAATGAAAGTGAGTGCCTTCTTAGATACCGGGAATTTTTTGTATGAGCCCATCGGTCATATGCCGGTGTCAGTTCTGGAAGAAGAAGCTTTTTTGAGATATTTTGATGAACCTTTAACGGAATTGATAAAACATGGAGATGTCGGGGATATTCGAATGATTCCATACCGCAGCGTAGGGTGTGAAGAAGGCATGATGCCGGGTATCCTTGTGAAAAATATTCAGATTACAAATGGAAATCAAAGAGCAGAAGCTTTCAAGGGGATTGTCGGAATTTCAAAAAGACCCCTGTCTTCCGGCGGTCATTATGAGCTTTTGCTTCACCCGGATCTGATCAAATGTGGGAGGTTATAAAGTGTTAAAATTAAATTTAAAGAGTGGGCGAAAGACATTTCTTGCAAAGGGAAATGAAATTCATTACATAGGAGGAACCGAAATTCTGCCGGCACCATTGGATGCCACAGAAGAGCAGAGAATGATTCGGATGCTTGGAACCGGGGAGGAGTCAGAAGCCAGATCCATGTTGATTGAGCGTAATCTGCGTCTGGTAGTGTACATAGCTAAGAAATTTGACAATACGGGGATTGGAGTGGAAGATTTAATATCCATTGGGACAATCGGATTAATTAAGGCGATTAATACCTTTAATCCGGCAAAGAAGATTAAACTGGCAACCTATGCTTCCAGATGTATCGAGAATGAGATTTTAATGTATCTGCGGCGGAATAATAAGACCAGAATGGAAGTGTCCATTGACGAGCCTTTAAATGTAGACTGGGATGGAAATGAACTTTTGTTGTCAGATATTCTCGGAACCGACGAGGACATTATCTATCGTGATCTGGAACATGAGGTGGATCGGAAGCTTTTGATGAAGGCAATGAAGATTCTTACAGAGCGGGAAAAGAAGATCATTGAGCTTCGCTTTGGAATTAATCAAAGGGACGGAGAGGAAAAAACACAAAAAGAGGTCGCAGATCTGCTTGGCATCTCTCAGTCCTATATTTCAAGGCTGGAGAAGAAAATTATACGCCGTTTGAAAAAGGAAATGGTCAGAATGGGATGTGTATAACCGGTACAATCAGCTGATATTGTGTGGAAAACTTAAGAAATACTTCACTTTTTTCCAAAAAAATCTATGTTATAATGAAAACACAGAGACAGGAGGAGAACGTGAAAGGATTTTATAAATATGAAACGAAGTGAAAAACGGGGGATAATCATAGGTCTTGTAGTAGGCATTTTGATGCTGATTCTTAGTGTCCTTGTGTCACTTTGGCCGGCGTGTACTGTGCAGGGAGCTTGGAAGACATCAGAGCAGGGAGATCACGCCAATAGCTGGCGCTATGAAGATGGAAAACCGAGGGAAGATTCCGGGAAGTCCTTAAGAGGCGCTGCCAGAGTGATCAAGCCATCCAATGCCGCGGCACAGGGAATTGATGTTAGCGCACATCAGGGAAAGATTGACTGGGAGCAGGTAAAGAACAGCGGGCAGGTGAATTTTGCGATTCTTCGCTGTGGATATGGAATGAATGAGATAAAGCAAGATGATGGATATTGGGCATATAATTCCAGTGAGTGTGAGCGGCTTTCCATTCCTTATGGGGTTTATCTGTATTCTTATGCGGATACTACGGCCAAGGCAAAGAGCGAGGCGGAGCATGTAATCCGTCTGTTAAAGGGAAAGCATCCGTCATATCCGATTTATTATGACATTGAGGATAATTCTTTAAGGAATTTAAGTGCTGCACAGCTTGGGGAGAATGCGAAAACTTTTACAAGTACTCTGGAAGCTGCCGGCTATATCAACATCGGAATTTATAGTAATAAAGACTGGTTTACGAATAAACTGACGGCTCCGGTATTTTCAAAATATCCGAAATGGGTGGCGTCATGGGGCAATACCTGTACTTACCGGGGAAGCTACCATATGTGGCAGTATACCGATGGTGGAACGATTCCGGGCATCAATGGAAAGGCAGATTTAAATTTTAAGATCGGAAGCTGGTCAAAGGGCGGTTATTCTCCGAGTGTGAAAGTAAACAAGAGCAGTCTTAGTCTGACGGCAGGCAAGAGTTATACGCTGAAAGCATCCGATCCGGTAAAAAGCAGTTACCGCTCGCAAGTGACCTGGTCTTCTTCTAATAAAAAGATTGCAACAGTAAGCAGCAGTGGAAAAGTTACTGCAAAGAGCGCAGGAAAAGTAACAATTACCGCAAGAATCAGCAACGGACAGCGATCTTCCTGTACCGTTACGGTCAAGCCAAAGACCAACAAGATTAGGAAGTTAAAGAAAAGCGGAAAAAGTTCTGTTAAGATTTACTGGACAAAAGTCAGCGGAACTACCAGATATCAGGTGTACATGTCAACAAAGAAGAAATCCGGATACAAAAGGATTAAGACGGCATCTGCCAAAAGTTCTTCTTACACAAAAAGCAAGTTAAAGAGGAAAAAGAGATATTACTTTAAAGTGCGTTCCTATAAGCGAGTGGGAGGAAAGAATTATTACAGCGCATTTTCCTCTGTAAAGTCTATAAAAAGATAAGAAATATTTTTAAAAAGATATCCCGGAATAAAATTGTCCCGGGATATCTTTTTGGTAATAGCGAAATATATAATTAGAAAAAACAGCAAAAAATACAAGAGACCCCCTTTTTTTTCTGTTCCATTTGTAGTAGCATAATAAGGATTAGAAAAACCAATGAATGTATGAATTTCAGTCATTCTTTAGATGGAGGAAAGATGTTAGAGTTAAAGAACATTTCATTTGCAGTGACAGATGAGAAGGAGAAAGAAAAAACGATTATCAACAATATCAGTTTAACGCTGGATGATCATAAATTTATTGCGATTACCGGACCAAACGGAGGAGGAAAATCAACGCTTGCAAAGATTATTGTGGGAATTGAGCAGCCGACATCCGGTCAGATTATCTGGAATGGACAGGATATTACAAGTTTAAATATTACAGAGCGTGCAAAGCTTGGGATCAGTTTCGCATTTCAGCAGCCGGTGCGCTTTAAGGGAATTACCGTATATGATTTAATTCAGCTGGCAGCAGGACATGAGATTACCAGAGGAGAAGCATGCGAATATCTCTCAGAAGTAGGATTATGTGCCAGAGATTATGTAAACCGTGAGGTGGATGGAAGTCTGTCCGGCGGAGAATTAAAAAGAATTGAGATTGCAACGATTCTGGCAAGAGGAACAAAATTATCTGTGTTTGATGAGCCGGAGGCGGGAATAGATCTTTGGAGTTTTCAGAATCTGATTAAAGTATTTGAGAGAATGAGAAAGGACATTCAGGGATCTATTTTAATTATTTCTCATCAGGAGAGAATTTTAAGAATTGCAGATGAAATTATCGTGATTGCAGATGGGGAGATTATGGAGCATGAAGATGCGCAGAGTTTCCTTCCGAAGCTGTTAAACAGCGCCGACGGAGCCGGATGCGGATGCTGGAAGAATGGAGGATGTTAAGATGGAAATAAAAATGGATCCGATTCAGAAACAGTTATTAGAGGCCGTTTCAGGGCTTCATGAGATTCCGGTAGGTGCATTTAATATCAGAGCCAACGGACAGGGAATTGCAAGACATAGTTCTGAAAATATTGAGATTATTCCGAAAGATGACGGAACCGGAATCGATATTAAGATCAAACCGGGGACAAAAAACGAGAGTGTCCATATTCCGGTTGTCTTAAGTCAGGCAGGGCTGACAGAAGCAGTGTATAATGATTTTTATATTGGGAAAGATGCAGATGTAACGATTATTGCCGGATGTGGAATTCATAACAGTGGAACGGCGGACAGTAAGCATGATGGAATTCATCGTTTCTTTTTGGAAGAGAATGCAAGAGTCCGTTATGTAGAAAAACATTATGGTTCCGGTGATGGCAACGGTAAGCGGATTATGAATCCGGAAACAGTTGTAGAAATCGGCAAAAACGGATATATGGAGATGGATACTGCACAGATCAAAGGGGTAGATTCCACGAAACGTATTACTACAGCAACCCTTGAGGAAGGTGCGACTCTTACGGTGATGGAGCGTTTGATGACGCATGGACAGCAGGATGCGGTCAGCGAGTTTGAGGTAAGCTTAAACGGCTCAGAATCCGGGGCGCATATTGTATCCAGATCTGTAGCGAAGGATCAGTCTTCTCAGACTTTCATTTCCAAAGTTCACGGAAATGCCAGATGCAGCGGACATACAGAATGTGATGCGATTATTATCGGAGATGCAAAAATCAGCGCAATTCCTGAGATCAGCGCGAACAATTCAGATGCATCTTTAATTCATGAAGCAGCCATTGGAAAAATTGCCGGAGAACAGCTGACGAAGCTGATGACACTGGGACTTACAGAAGAAGAGGCAGAAGAACAGATTGTTAATGGCTTCTTAAAATAAAACCGATCAGGCGTTGTAATATTACAACGCCTGTATTCGCTTTGTGTAAGAAAAAGGAGATATCTATGAATAAAAATTATACAGTGATAAAAGAGGAAAGACTGGAAGAATTGGACGGAACCGGATTCTTGCTTCGCCATAATCAGACCGGGGCAAGAGTAGTTGTGATTTCCAATGAGGATGATAATAAAGTGTTTCAGATCGGATTTAAAACTCCCCCAAAAGATGACACAGGAGTTCCTCATATTCTGGAACATTCTGTGCTGTGCGGCTCCAGAGAATTTCCTCTGAAAGATCCTTTTGTAGAGCTTGTAAAAGGATCTCTTAATACATTTTTAAATGCGATGACCTATCCGGATAAAACAGTATATCCGGTGGCAAGCCAGAATGACAAAGACTTTTTTAATCTGATGCATGTCTATTTGGACGCAGTATTTTATCCGAATATTTATCAAAAGCCGGAGATCTTAAAACAGGAAGGATGGCATTATGATTTAGAATCCGAAGATGCCCCTTTGACCTATAACGGAGTTGTTTTCAATGAAATGAAAGGTGTTTTCTCATCACCGGATCAGCAGCTTGCAAGAGTTATTCAAAAGTCACTGCTTAGCGACACTCCTTATGGATTTGAATCCGGAGGTGATCCGAAGTCAGTGCCGGATCTGACTTATGAGATGTTCTTAGACTTCCACAGAACATATTATCATCCGTCAAACAGCTATATTTATCTTTATGGGGATATGGATGCAGATCAGTATCTGGAATTTTTGCATGAGCATTATTTAAAAGATTTTGAGAAAAAAGATATTGATTCTTCCTGGGAAATGCAAAAGCCATTTGAGGAAGTCAGAAAGCTGGAAGAATATTATCCGGTTGGAGAAAATGATTCTGAGGAGGATAAGACATACCTCTCTTATAATGCGGTGATCAAAGATAGTCTGGACCCTAAATTGTATCTGGGATTTCAGATTTTAAACCGTGCTTTATTCGGAGCTCCGGGGGCGCCGGTGAAAAAAGCACTGATGGACGCTCAGATCGGCAAAGATATTCAGAGTTCTTATGATAACGGGATTGAACAGCCTGTTTTCTCTGTTATCGCACAGGAGGCGAGAGAAGATCAGCAGGAAGAGTTCGTACAGATTCTGGAGCAGAAACTTCTTGAGATTGCAGAAAACGGAATTCCTCAAAGAAGTCTGGAAGCAGCCTTTAATTTTTATGAGTTTAAATATCGCGAAGCCAATTTCGGGCGTTTCCCAAAAGGTCTGATGTATGGACTTCAAATGTATGACAGCTGGCTTTACGACGATGAAAAACCGTTTATTCATATTAAAACAAATGAGACATTTGAGCTGCTCAAGAAGGAAATGAAAACAGGATATTTTGAAGAGTTGATTCGGAAATATCTTCTGAATAATTTCCACAAATCCATTGTAGTACTGAAGCCGAAAAAGGGACTTCAAAAAGTAAAGGATCAGGAAGAAGCAGAGAAATTAAGAAAATACAAGGATTCCCTTTCACAGGACGAAATTCGCCTTCTGGCAGAGGAAACAAGGCATTTGAAGGAATTGCAGGAACAGCCTTCTGCCAAAGAAGAACTGGAAAAAATACCGGTTATTGATCTTGCGGATATTCGTCAAAAAGTAAAACCTCTTGCCAATGAAGTGGGAGAATTATGCGGAGTGAAAGTGTTGTGGCACCCATACTTTACAAATCGGATCTGTTACCTGAAATTAGCGTTTGATATGAGTTTTGTGCCAATGGATCTGGCAGTATATGCATCGTTATTAACAGAAGTCCTGACCGGTGTTGATACCAGTCAGCGTACGTATCTGGAATTGGGAAATGAAATCAGCATTGAGACAGGTGGTATTGCGGCAACGATGGATGTTATGCCTAAGGGTGTCCATGAATTTCTGCCGATGTTTATCTTAAAAACAAAATGTTTTTACGAAAATATCGAAAAAGCATTTGAATTATTAGAGGAAGTTGCGTTTGAGAGTAAGCTAAACGATAAAAAGCGATTAAAGGAAATTATTGGACAGATTTATACCAATTTAAAAATCAGCCTGACAGAGACCGGCCATAAGACAGCATCCAGCCGTGCCATGTCTTATTTTTCAGAATATGCGGCTTATCGTGAAGAAATTCAGGGAATCAGCATGTTTGAGACTGTAAAAGGATGGTATGAAGATTTTGAAAATCAATGGGAAACCATCACAAAGGGACTTCAAGATGCCGCTAAGGCGATTTTCCAGAAGCAGTATCTGACGGTCAGCTATACAGGAAAAGAACAAAAGCCGGAGTTTATGGAACAGGCATTGGCCAGTTTTGTTCAGAGACTCTATGCAGATGAAACAGATGTAAAAAAAGTTCAGGTTTTATGCAAAAAGAAAAATGAAGGATTTGCTACTGCCGGAGGTGTCCAGTATGCTGCATGTGCAGGAAATTTTGCAGAGCAGGGATTTGAGTATACCGGGGCACTTAAAGTACTTCAGATGATTTTCTCCTATGAATATCTGTGGATTCAGCTGAGAGTCAAGGGTGGAGCATATGGCTGTATGTGCAGTTTTGGAACTCAGGGAGATTCCATGTTTGTAACCTATCGTGATCCAAATCTTGCAGAAACCTATCAGGTTTATGAGAATGCAGCAGATTATGTGGCAGAGTTTGAGGCAGATGAGCGTGATATGAAAAAATATATTATCGGAACTATTGGAAATATGGATCTTCCAATGGAAGCAGAGGATATGGGATCACGGAGCTTTCATGCGTATTTTATGGGCAGGACAGAGGAAGACCTCCAGAGAGACCGTGACCAGATTCTTACTTGCAGTGTAGAAGATATCCGCAGACTGGCTCCTCTTGTAAAAGCAGTGGTTGATGCTTCAAACCGCTGTTGTGTCGGAAATGAAGAAAAATTAGATCAGAACAAAGAACTTTTTGATCGGATTGAACATGTACTTTAAGAGAAAGGAAAAAATATGGCAAATGTATTCAAATCAGGGTTTGTAACGCTGATCGGACGTCCGAATGTTGGGAAATCTACTTTAATGAATCGGCTGATCGGACAGAAAATTGCAATTACTTCCAGTAAACCACAGACAACAAGAAACCGGATTCAGACGGTGTTTACGGATGAGAGAGGACAGATTATTTTTCTGGATACGCCGGGAATTAACCGGGCAAAAAATAAGCTTGGAGATTATATGCTTCAGGTGGCAGAGAGAACATTAAATGAGGTAGACATTGTTCTTTGGCTGGTGGAGCCGAGTACCTTTATCGGCGGTGGAGAACGCTATATTATCGAGCAGCTTTCCAAAGTTAACACTCCGATTATTTTGATTATTAATAAGATTGATACGGTAGAAGAAAAAGATATTTTTGAGGCGATTGATACTTATAAGGATGTCTGTGAATTTGCCGAAATCATTCCGGTTTCCGCATTAAAAGGCAAAAACACAGAGGATGTTATCGACAGCATTTTCAAATATCTGGATGAGGGGCCGATGTATTTTGACGAAGATACCGTTACGGATCAGCCGGAACGTCAGATTTGTGCGGAACTGATCAGAGAAAAAGCGCTTCGCCTTTTAAGTCAGGAAATTCCACATGGAATCGCAGTTGTGATTGATGCTATGAAAGTAAGGCGTCACGGACATATTGTGGATATTGACGCGACGATTGTCTGTGAGAGAGATTCTCATAAAGGAATCATCATAGGAAAGCAAGGTGCGATGCTTAAGAAGATTGGAACACAGGCACGAATCGAAATGGAAAATCTTCTGGATATGAAGGTGAATTTACAGCTTTGGGTTAAAGTAAAAAAAGACTGGAGAGATCGGGATCTTTTGTTGAAAAACTATGGATATGATAAGAAAGAAGTATAAGAATGGGGCAGGAGATTAAAGTGACAGGTCTGGTTCTTCAGACGGGAAATATCGGGGAATACGATCGTCGAATTGTATTGCTGACAAAAGAGCGGGGAAGAATCTCCGCTTTTGCCCGTGGGGCAAAGAAAGCAACCAGTCCCTATGCCGCAGCATGCCAGCCTTTTACATTCGGGCAGTTCGGACTCTATGAAGGAAGAAATTCTTTTAATTTGATGTGGGCAAATGTGGAAAATTACTTTGAACCATTAAAAAAGGATCTGGATTTGATTTACTATGCCAGTTATTTTTGCGAAGCTGCATCTTATTTAACAAGGGAAAACAATGATGAACTTGAGATTATGAAATTATTATATCAAAGTTTGCGTGCCCTGGAGAAAAAAACGATTTCAAAGGAATTGATCCGCTGCATTTTTGAGATAAAAATTCTGTCTTTGTATGGACTGGGGATGGAAGTTTTCCAGTGTGTGAAATGTGGAAAAAAAGAACTTCTGATTGGATTTGATGCCAGAGAGGGCGGGGTTGTGTGCAATGACTGTCACAGAGGCAAGCAAAAAGTGAGCCCTTCAACACTTTACACGCTGCAATTTATCTTGTGCAGTTCTATCGAAAAGCTTTATACATTTCGCGTGAGTGATGAGGTGTTCTGGGAACTAAAGAAAATTTCAGAAAGATATATGAAAACACAGATTCCTCATGAATTTAAATCATTAATATTCTTATAAAAAAACGTTAAAGTTCTGCATATATAGGAGCAAGCAGAAACTTTAACGTTTTTTAATGGTACTAATCAGGATTCTTGTATCTATGCTATTTGCATAAAATGCGCAGTACCTTCACAAATTTTTCTTTGTCATCGGTAGAAAACTTCTCAAGAAGACGAAGAATCTCTTTGTTTAATACGTTGTCTTTTTCTCCGTTCTCGTCAGATTCCGGACGAAGAAGATAGTCAATAGATACATTCAGAAGTTTTGCATAGTAAGACAGAACGCGAAGGTTCATCTTAACACGATCATTTTCGATGTTGCTGATGAACGCTACGGTAACATCAAGAGCGTCAGCAATCTGCTCCTGGGTGTAGCCTGCTTGTTTACGTAGTGTCTTCATTCGTTTACCAACATTGGTATAATCAATTTGATACATGGTGTAAATTCCCTTTCTTCATATCTCCTATATAATA
>OBYP01001098.1_pt1 | contig 15519 bp, 10 predicted proteins | sample 1501461 | NCBI WGS metagenome assembly OBYP01 (sample SAMEA2580201, study PRJEB22360) | human gut metagenome | biome: human gut; feature: human-associated habitat; material: faeces | place: Denmark | collected 2008/2010 | reverse complement strand
GGCGCAGTCCGTCATCACATACATTGCCCCCGCCGGCGGGGGCTGTCCGGCATGGCCGGACTGGGAGTGGTCAGCATCACCGCTCAAACCACCCCCAGTCGACTCCGTCGACAGCCCCGCCAGCGGGGGCAGTTTTGTTATGCGCTACCCAAACAGGCCGGACAGCTGGCTCCACAGCGACGGCTTACGCAGCAAATCATCGCCCTCGCCCTCGCCCGGAGCGGCCTGGTTCACTGCATACGTGTAGGCGCGTTTGGAACTGGGTTTACCCACCAATTCGCCGAATTCCAGCAATTGCGTGCGTGGATCATAGGGATGGCGAATATCGAATTCAATCAGCCGTGTGGCACGCTTGGCCGGCGCCGGGCCGTATGTATTGAAACCACAGGTAGGCGTGGCCATCAATAGCAGCCCCTCATATTCACCTACGAATCCGTTGCGATGGTCATGGCCCGCCGCCACACCGATATACCCCTCGCGCAGCGCCTCAAACTCGTCCGACTCATCCGGGCAGGAGATGCCCTCCCCCAGATACCCGCCGGCTTGGGTGCGATCCTCGTCCAATACATAGTAGGTATCCGCGTGCTCGCGATAGCCCTGCATGGCGAAAGCCGCGTTGGCAGCCACCGGTCTGAGCACCTGATAATACTCCGGCAGCGGCATGTGCTGGAACACCATTGATTTGGCCCCGATGCGCTCAGGCAAGGCCTTGAGGAAAGCCAAGGTCTCTGGCGAAGGTGAGCCGAAGCCGCCTCCATGCGCATAATCACCGGAGTTTACCAGCACCAGGCCAAGTACGTTGCGCGTGCAGTCCACATCCATCACCGGCAATGCGAAGGTGCCGGGAGCAGCAGACGGGTACATCGCGGCGGAACCACTCGCCGAGGCATCAGCCGACCCATCAGCGTCTTCGCCATTGAGCGTCTCAGGCGAGCCGTCTTCGCGACACATATATATGGTCTGCTTGGCCAGCGCATCGCTCGGCGGATTGATGCATCCGGGGAACTCTCGGTAGATCTCATCAAGCTCGGCATCGCTCAGACCGCACTGGAAATCATGGTTGCCATAGGTCACCGCCCATGGGATGCCCCGCGTTGCCAAGGGAGCGGTGAATTGGCCGATGGCCTTGCGCACCAATTCGCGCGTGTGGCTCAATGCAGACTCAGGAATCGCCTCTTCGCACCAACGGCGTTTGCGGAAGCTCTTGGCAAAAGCCGGATCATAGCCGGCAATCTGGTTGCCGGAGAAAATCACTATATCGGGGCGAGTGGCATCAAGACTGGCTTCGATCAGAGACACCGTATCTTTGGATACCTTGGCACCGTCTTGGATATCGGCAATCTGCAGCACGCGAAACTTACCGGAATGATGGAATTGCAGACGCCCCAAACGCGCGGAAATGGAAACCGGGCGATGGTCCCCCACCTCGGCCGGCTTGATTCTGGGCTTGGAGAGCAAGCCCTCTGGCGCACGCTGTGTTTCCGTCATGACCTCCACTGTACACACAAACGAAAAGGCCCGCCGGAGCGGGCCTTTTCTACAAGTCCAACTACTGGAGCAGAATCTCTGCACAACATCATCGTTGCAACGGTAAGTCTTTCCAATGCCCGTCCAACGTAACAGTCCTCGTGACCATACACTATTTGTGGGCTCTGCTCTGTTCAGTTGTTCTTGTAACTCATAATCTATTCACGCCTGCCGCTTCCTGCAAGTTGAAGACGGCAGTTGTGCTGTTTTTATCACAAGTGTTCAATTGAACTAAGAAAATCCGGAAAAACGAATCAAAACGTTCGTTTCAAACCCGCCCGATGTTTGATTGTGTTCTGTTCGCTGCAGTTTACGGCGTGTCGCAACGGCCACCAACCCCACTACCACATGTTCAATTGAACATGACTCATTCACATAAACGAACATCCGACAGGAGCTCCCCACCGACTCCCCGCAAACCAACGTGAACACCCGCTGAATTTTGGCGAGTTCAGTAGCTTTCCGGCCACTCCAGAGCTTACGATGTAAGTTATGGCACAGATATTTGACGCACCCTCGAAGGCAATCCTGCGCAGTCAGATCGCAGAGCATATTGCCGAGAACGACAACAACGACCGCCGCGTCGACCAGGAAGGCGAGACACCGCTGCCCAAGGACCGCTTCTTCGACCGCGAGCTCAGCTGGCTGAAGTTCAACCAACGCGTGCTCGAATGCGCGGAGAACGAAGACATGCCCCTGCTCGAGCGCGCCAACTTCGCCGCGATCTTCGCCTCGAACCTTGACGAGTTCTTCATGGTGCGCGTCGCCGGCCTGAAGCGCCGTATCGACTCGGGCATCGCCGTGCCGTCCGCAGCCGGCCTGAGCCCGCGCCAGCAGCTGCGCGCCATCAGCGAAACCGCGCATCGTCTGCAGAATGAGCACGCACATTACGCGATTGACACGATTCTGCCCGAGCTGGAAAAAGAGCACATCGTGCTGCTCACGTGGGACAAGCTCACCTCCGCCGAGCAGGAGCGACTCTCGCGCTACTACCGCCAGCAGGTGTTCCCGGTCCTGACACCGCTCGCCGTGGACCCGGCCCACCCGTTCCCCTACATTTCCGGCGGTTCCATCAACCTCGCCGTGATCGTGGAGAACCCGGCATCCGGCAAATCGCACTTCGCCCGCGTCAAGATCCCGGGCAACCTGCCGCGACTGGTGCCCGTGGACGACATGACCGACGAGGAATCCAAGGACGAGCGCTATGGCTTCATCGCCATGGAAAAGCTCATCGCCGCACATCTGGAATCCCTGTTCCCCGGCATGATCATCAAGGAAGCCCGATCCTTCCGCGTGACCCGTAACGAAGACATCGACGTGGAAGAGGACGATGCCGAGAACCTCCTCAACGCCATGGAGAAGGAGCTGCTGCGTCGCCGCTTCGGACCGCCGATTCGTCTGGAAATCACAGACACCACCAGCCCGTTCCTTTCCCAGCTGCTCGCGGACCAGCTCGGTGTGAGCCAGGACGAGGTGTACCGTCTGCCCAGCCCGCTGGACCTCACAGTGCTCTTCGAACTCGGCGGCGTGGATCGCCCCGACCTGAAGAACCGCCCGTTCGTGCCGACCACGAACCGCCAAATCGCCGAGGTCGAGTCCTCCCGTGCGCAGGACATCTTCGCGGCCATCCGCGAGCGCGACATCCTGCTGCATCACCCCTATGACTCCTTCTCCACCTCCGTGCAGGCCTTCCTTGCGCAGGCTGCCGCGGATCCGAAGGTGCTGGCCATCAAGCAGACCCTGTACCGCACCAGCTCCAACTCGCCGATCATCGACGCTCTGATTGACGCCGCCCACGCCGGCAAGCAGGTGCTGGCTCTGGTGGAGATCAAGGCCCGCTTCGACGAGGACGCCAACATCGCCTGGGCTCGCAAGCTCGAACGCGCCGGCGTGCATGTGGTGTACGGCATCGTGGGCCTTAAGACCCACTGCAAGCTCATCGAGGTCGTGCGTCAGGAAGCCGACGGTCTGCGCCGCTACTGCCACGTGGGCACCGGCAACTACAATCCGAAGACCGCGCGACTCTACACCGATTTGGGCCTGCTGACCTGCGATCCGGTGGTCGGCCAGGATCTGACCCGACTGTTCAACCAGCTCTCCGGTTACGCGCCGAAGTCCAGCTTCCACCGTCTGCTGGTGGCCCCGCGCACCGCGCGCACCGGCCTGATTCAGCGCATCCGCCGTGAGGAGGACGCCGCACGCGCCGGTAAGGAAGCGTGGATCAAGATCAAGGTCAACTCCATCGTGGATGAGAAGACCATCGACGCCTTGTACCGTGCCTCGCAGGCCGGTGTGAAGATCGACATCGTAGAGCGCGGCATCTGCGCCCTGAAGCCCGGCGTTCCCGGCCTGTCCGAGAATATTCGCGTGCGCTCGATTCTTGGCCGCTTCCTGGAGCACTCTCGCATCTACGCTTTCTGCAATGCGGACGGCCCGCAGATCGGCGAAGGCCCAGCTTCCGGCCCTGAGGTCTACATTGGCTCGGCCGACCTCATGCACCGCAACCTTGACCGGCGCGTTGAGGCTCTGGTGCGTGTCACCGCTCCTGAGCAGATTGACGAGCTCATTCGCTACGTGGACCTGCAGATGGCTGATTCCACCATGAGCTGGCATATGCAGCCTGACGGCACGTATGTGCTGCACACCAAGGACGACGAGGGTCGTCCGCTGGCCGATAGTCAGGAATACCTGATTCGCAAGCACCAGCGCCGCCCTAGCTCGCATAACTGATTCCACTCGATGCTCCCGTTGGCGAAAGCTGACTGAGGGTGGTTAATGATGCCCGGCTCCTCTTGTATGAGGTTGCCGGGCATCGTCGTTCAGAGAACAAAACTACGTAGCGGCAGTCGATTGCCCTACAATACAAGGGATGGGTACGAACAGCATGAGACGAATCGTGGAGGCCGCCGGTGGCATCCTCTACCGATGGAAAGACAACGTAGAGCCCGAGCAGGCATCGTCTCCGTCAGCGAATGCCAACATCGCCACCGATGGCACGATCATCACGAACGCCGCGCATGCCACGAATACGGCAGACGATGCTGCGTCATCCTCCGGCGCATCAGACGCAGCCCCCTCCTCAACAGGGGCCGACGCTCCCCTGACCGGCACAATCGGACAAGCGACGCACGTCGATTCGGCCGGTTCTTCAGCCAAGGATGCGAACGACCCAGCTTCCGCCGACAATGTGCTCAATCACATCGAACTCTGCGTGGTGCATCGCCCAAAGTACGACGACTGGAGCTGGCCGAAAGGCAAAGTCGATCCGAACGAATCTCACCGTCATGCTGCGGTTCGCGAAATCGGCGAGGAATCCGGCCTGCCTGTGCAGCTTGGCCCCTATCTTGGCGATATCGAATATCCACTGTCCGAGGAAGGCAGCAAACGGCGCCATACCAAGGATCGCACGGTGGACACTAAGCACGTCCAGTTCTGGATGGCCACGCCAATCAGTGCGATTGACAACCTGCGCCGCACTCACGCGTTTGGCCCGGTGCATCGGGCGGATATCGGCGAAATCGATGAGGTTGTTTGGCTCACCCCGGCTGAGGCACGCAAGAAACTCAGCCATTCCACCGATAAGGACATCCTCGCGCTGTTCGTTGACCGGGTGCAGGAGGGTGCGCTGGATGCCGTGCCGGTGATTATTGTGCGCCACGGCAAGGCCGAGGCCCGCAAGCTGTGGAAAGGTTCGGACGCCAACCGACCGATTACGCCGAAAGGTGCGTCTGCCGCGTATGCGCTGAACCGTGAGCTCGCCTGTTTCAATCCGACCCGCCTGGCCACCTCGCCGTGGGTGCGCTGCCAGGAGACGCTGGAAATGTTCGCCTGGCAGACCGGGCGCGACATGGTTCATCTCGACCCGCTCACCGAAGACGCCTTTGCCGCCGACCCCGATGTCGCATGGGAATGTCTGCTCAGTGAGATTGATTTTGCGCTGGAGCGTCGTCAGCCCACAGCGATATGTATGCACCGGCCGGTGATTGGCGGTATGTTTGAACATCTGCGCAAGATGTGCGCTTCGACGGCTTTGAGCAAACGCCTGATTGCCAAGACACCGTTCATGCCGACCGGTACGGCGGTGGCGTTGTTCGTGGTGCCGAAAACCCCAATCGCCGCGGACAGCACCGGCAACGAAGACGGCCCTGACGGTGCCGGCACTGGAGTTCCAGCTCCGGCCGAGCCCGAGCAGACCGGTTCGGCCGGCCACAGCAGCTCTTCCGGCCACTTGGACGATGCCGATCAGCCGCTTGGCGCCGACGTGACCATCATCGATATTCAGAAAGTGCAGCCACTTGTCTACTAGACCAGCATTCCCCGATTCCTCCAACTCCTCGGCCGCGGCCGCTGCGGCCCATGCCGCGCATAACGGCGGGGCGGGCTCTCTGGGCCCCGGCTTTGGTTCCCTGCGTGCGGCGGGTGCGGCATTCAGCCCTGCTCGCATCGGTTCCGGGCGTCCGGCCCGTCCGGCCCAACTCGATCCGGCCGTGGCCGATGGATTGGCCGGCGGGTTGGATCCGCAGGCCATCAGCGAAATGAGCCACCTGTCTGCGGCGGCGCTGCTGAATCGGGTGCGGCACAGCGAGGATCCTGAAGTGGTTCAGCGCGTGCTGACACTGGTGGAGACGGTCGGCGTGGACGAGATCGCCGAACTGTGGAGCGACGCCGAACCGGATTCGCTGCCCGGCGTGCTGTGGCGCCTATACATGCTGCGCACCTGGATGCGGGCGAACCGCGATTCAATCGCGCGACTGTGGCGCCTGGGCGAACCAGTGGCCACCACCGCCTCCGCTATCGCCGGCGTGGACCAGACGCCCACCGAGGATGACATCGTGCGTTTGGCCGATTCGATCCTCTCCGGCGCGTTTGTGGGCGATTTCGCCGTGGCGCTGGAGCGTGCGGCCGCGTTTACCGACGTGGTGGCATTGGGCTTGCGCGTGGAGGCACGGCGCATGGTCGAGCGAGCAACGGCTAATGGCGGCATTGCTTCACCCGCTGACGAGAAGACCGCACGCACCAAGGCAGCACGCCTCATGCACACCTCTGCCAGCCTGCTCTCCACCACCAAGGACTTCCAGCACGGTGCTAACCTCTGGCGCCGCGGACGGCTGGAGTAATAGCTTGTTTATCTCCCCTGATGGGCCGAGCCGCAGGGGAAATGCAGGATGCGTTGCCGGGCGAGAACGATAGTCGAGCTAATGGATTGGCCGAAGGCTCTGATTGCAGGACGAGGTGTCCATCAGAGGGGGGGGGGCGGCATTGCTTTGCAACGAAGCCCCCTCTGATGGGGGAGCAGTCACGGGCGATGCACGTGACTGAGGGAGAGACCCAATCCATCACTTCAACATCAACCATCAGCTGACATCGGCCTTCCCCGGCGCGCCACGGCTCATCGCAAACTATACTGAATATCCGCGTCGGACCGTGCTTAAGCCCCGGGCTCCATTTTTTGCCGCCGCGAGCGGCCCTTGCGCCGACAGGCGCTTTCGCGGTTCGGCGCTTTTCTTCTTTCCATCACTCGGGACACTCCTTCATGCAATTGCAACAGCATCCCCATCATTCTTTGCGCCATCAGCGGGGCAAAACCTCGATTAAACCCAAGAGCCACCCCGCTGAGCAACCAAAACGGGACAGCACTGCGATTCAATCGCAGAAACACCCCGCTGAGCACGTCTCAGCGACGTAAAACCACGAGTTAACCATGAAATCGCTCCGCTAAGCAATCTAAGCGAGGTAAAACCGCGATTAAACCGAAGTATTGCTTCACTGAGCTCGACTCAGTGAAGCAAAATTGCGAGTTAACCGACGGATTGCCACACTAACAACCACTCAGCGGGGCAAAACCACGACCGAGTCAACGGTTCGCCCCGCTAAGGTCGGCGCGCAACGGCATAACCTCCAATCCCGCCGAATAATGCTCCATTTCAGTTCCGATTCAGCCGCAATCCTCGAGCCAAAGGAGACTCGGATGGAGTCGGCTCCGTAGAACAGGGCTCCAGCCCAAGCAACAACGACAGCACCGATACGGAAGAGGCCGCCGACCACGCCTGCGGATGGCAAGCCGCAGGATACGGAGAGGGACTGTTCTCCCCCGAATCACCTGAGTACAATTCCGGAATCTGGTAGTCGAAAGCATCGGCAGCGCGAACCAGTCCATCAGCCACGCGCAGTGCCTCCTCCTCATAACCTTCTGCACGAAGACCATTCATCACGATGGCACTGTCATGGGCCCACACCGATCCGCAATGATAGCTCTCAGGCCAGTACCCACCAGCCAGTGTGCTCATGGTACGCACGCCATAGCCGCTGAGCATGTCATCGCCAACCAAACGGGCCACCACATCGCGCACACCCTGTTCATCAAGAATGCCCGTGCCAAGCAGATGCCCAATATTGCTGGTCAAGGAATCAACCGGCTTCTTGTCTCGATCCAGCGCAATCGCCGGATAGCGGCCATTGCCGTCATCAACCCAGAAAACCTCGTTAAACCGGGTCTTCAGCCGCTTGGCCCATGCGCGCCAATCCTCAGCTCCAGGACGCCCGAATTTCTCCAGCACATCCGCGCCGAGTATGGCCGCCTGATAGGCATATCCCTGCACCTCGCACAAGGCGATTGGGCCGTCAGCAATGCGCCCATCATTCCAGCGCACGGAGTCTCCCGAGTCCTTCCAGCCCTGATTGCTCAGACCGTGGCCAGTGCGATCGATGTATTCCAAGAATCCATCACCATCGCAATCGCCCCAATCACGCAGCCAGGCAAGTGCGGCCTCAAGGTTCGGCAGCAACGCCTCAATCTCCTGCTCAGGCGCACCCCAGCGCAAGGCCTCAGCAAGCAGAATAATCCACAGCTCGGTGGCATCGATTGTGCCGTAGTACAGCGGAGGCAAGCTGGTGCCGTCATTAAATGCACCGGTCTGCACCAACGGCTCAGCACGCAGTTCATGCATGATTTTGCCGGGATCAGCATTGGTCTGAATATCGGATTCAGTAGCTTGGAAGTGCGCCAGAGTACGCAGTGCGCCCATCGCGGTACGAGTCGTCAGCGGCAACATGAAACGTGCAGCCCATAGGGAATCACGACCGAACAGGGTGAAGAACCACGGTGCACCGGCCGCCAAAAACTCATCGTCCGGCAAAGCCGGAATCGACATCCGCAAACCATCGAGATCCCTCAAAGAGGTATTCACCCAATTGGAGACACGGTTATCGGCGGCCTCCACCTGAACATCGGCCCACGGGCAATCGGCATTCGCCGCGATAACGGCATTGCGCGGCGAGCTCACCGCAATATGCAGACCGACTGAAGTCTCCGCGCGAGCAGGAATCGTAACCTGCCAGGAGATCACGCAATCAAGACCATCAAGGATGATTGACGGCACCCCACTACCATCCTGCGGCTCCGCGGTTACCGTGGCACTCAGCTCGCCGTACGCCACCTCTGCGGAACATGCATCATCGGGCACTCGGGAGAGAATAACCTCACCGTTAGCTGCGGCAGAGGATGACGCACCACCTTTGATCTCCTGCATCGAAGCCATGTCAAAGCGCAATTTCACTGAGAAATCAAGCGTCACCGGATCAGTCATCACGCTACGCAACACATATCGCTCATGCAGGGCATCCGGTTCCAGAGTGCGATTCTCCGTGATACGAACCGAGGGATCCACCGTCGGGCCATCAACATTGCGGGCCACCATGGAAGACACACCCACTCCTTTTTGGGGAGAGTTCCATGCGATCGCTGTGGGTGCCTCACCGTTCACAACCGGAATGATGCGTGAGATGATACGAGTATCTCCCACATAAAATCCGGCGATATTGGCCGCCCCCGCGTGCTGCTGCGATGCGTCCACAGTGCCGTCTGCGGTTTCCCACAGTTGGGCAGGCGCCACAACAAGAGGCTTCATGTCGTGCATCCATGGCTGTCGGATACGCTCAGTGCTGTTCATATGTTCTCCGTTGATTGTTGAAAAGCGAATAGTTCTTGTTGCGCAGACCCGTCATTCCTTGACGGAGCCTTCCGAGCTGTTCATGATTTGCTTCTGGAAGATGAAGAACAGCACGGCGACGGGGATGGTCATGATGACGGCAGCCGCCAGTTTGACCGGGTATTGGTTACCTTGGGACAGCTGACCACTGGCCAACGAGGCAACACCCTTGGTCAACGTGGTCAACGCCGAAGACTGAGTCGAAACAATGAAGTGCGACAGCTCATTCCACGAGCCCTGGAAGGACAGAATCGAGATAGTCACGATTGCCGGACGTGCCATAGGCAGCACGATTGACCAGAAAATACGGAATGTTCCCGCACGATCAATCATCGCCTGTTCCTCCACAGACCGCGGAATCGACTCAAAGAAATTCTTCATGATGAACACGCCGGTCGCATCGATGAGCAACGGCAGAATCATGCCTGCATAGCTGTCGTAGATGCCAAGGCTCTTGATGATGAGGAACTTCGGAATAAGCAGCACCACCATCGGCACACTCATCACGGCAAGCAGCAGGCTGAAGACGACATTGCGGCCACGGAAGTCAATACGCGCAAGTGCATAGCCGGCCAGGGAATCGAAGAACACACGACCCAGCGTGACCACAATGGTCACGATGAACGAGTTCTTGAACCATACCGGGAAGTCCGAGTTCAGGAACAGCTTCTTATAGGCTGCCGTCGTCCAGATTTCCGGCACCAGCGAGACCGGATTGGCGGTGGCATCGGCATCGGTTTTGAACGAGGAGGCAATCTGAGTGACGAATGGCATGATGTAGATCACTGCCAACACAATCAGAATGATGTACAGGATGATGCCACTGTGGAAGAAACGCTTGAGCCATGATGCGCTGTTATCGCCACGCACAGTGTTGGATACCTTCGACTTGCTCATATCAGATTCCCCTTTCTGCGCTATCTTCGGCAACCGCCGCATCAGCGGTCTGCGCCCTGGCAGCAGCTGGCCGCCCTACTCTCAATGTGGCGAGTTCTTCGCGGTTCAATGCGCGTGCCTCGGCTTTCATGGCCTCGTAATCGGCCCTGCGGCGTCGAGACATCTTCTTGTCCTTCATCACCCAGCGCTGAATCCAGGTCATGACGATGATGATGACGAATAGGATGAAGGAGATAGCCGCGCCTCGACCCCATTCCTGGCTGTTGAACGCTGCGGTGTACGACAGGTACGCAGTGGTCAGCGTGGTCTTTGCCGGGCCACCCTGAGTACCCGTATAAATCTGATCGAACACCTGCCATGTACCGATGATGCCCAATGTGACGACGGTGAAAATCGTGGGCTTCAATTGCGGCACGGTCACCTTCCACATACGCTGCCACGGCGTTGCGCCGTCCATGATCGCCGCTTCTTCAGTGCCTTCGCCGATGCTCTGCAGCGCGGCAACGAACATCAGCATAAAAGTGCCCGAAGTGGTGAAAATAACCATGAGGATGATGGCGACCATCGCCACCGAAGGCCCGGCAAGCCAATCCCATGCGCTGACGCCAAGGAAGCTGTGTTCGGCCAGCGCCGCCGGCCCATTCTTGACGCCCAAAGCCGACAACAGGATATGGATGATGCCTCGCGGATCGTTGAACCAGTTGGGACCGTTGACACCGAACCATTTGAGCATGGCGTTAATCGGACCGGCCGCGTTGAACAGGAACAGCCACAACACAGTGATTGCCACTGAGCTGGTGACCGACGGGAAATAGAACGCCGTGCGGAAGAAGCCACGCGCCTTGAGGATCTTACGGTTCAGCATTACCGCAAGTCCCAGGGACAGCAGCGTCTGCAGCGGCACCACGATCAAGGTGTACCAAGCATTGTTGCGCAGAGCCGTGCCGAAATCGCTTTGCGCGAGACCCGGAGCGGTGAGCACGTCACTGTAATTCTTTAGCCCCACAAAATCGACGGACGAACCAAACGGCGTGCCTCGACCGCTCCAATTCGACACACTCACCCACAGCGCCATGATGATGGGAATAAACATGAACACGCCAAGGATGATGATCATCGGCAGAACGAACAGCCAACCGGATATCTCCTGGCCTTTGTGATCAATGCGCTGGCGTTCGACCTTGTTCGCACCCAACTTGCGTGGCTTCGGTGCCTTTTGTGATGAGGACATGCTCCGACTCCTTTGTTGATAATGTTCGCGATTCCGATTGCGGCGGCCGACGGTCGTCTCGGTCAGAGAGCGAAGACCGCCGCAATCGATGGAATCAGTAGATTCGGCTACAGATCCGGGATCTACTTGAGGATGGCCTCAATGTTGGTCTGGGTCTTGTCCAGAATCGTCTTGGCGTCGCCGGTCTTCAGACCTTCCAACTGCGCGTTGAGGTCGGTGATCACGTCGGCGGCACCCTTGGCGGTCGGCACGGTAACCGAGTAGTTCAGGCCATCCATGAAGGCGCTCAGGTCGGGGAACTCGCTCTTCCACTTGTCGGCGAGCGTCTTGGTGGCGGGCATGATGCCAAAGGCCTTGGCGAAGTCCATAACCACGTCATCGCTGGTCAGGTATTCGACCAGATCGATAGCACCCTTCTGATCCTTGCTGTCGGCGGCGATGCCCCAGCCGTTGGTGAAGTGCATGGTGCCCTTGCCGGCCGGGCCTTCCGGCAGCTCGACGACCTTGTACTTGACGTCCGGGTAGTCGGCGGACAGGCCGCCGGTGATCCAGTTGCCTTCGATGGTCATGGCAGCCTTCTTGGAGCCGAAGGCCTCGCCACCCCAGCCGGTGCCGAGGTCGGAGGCGTACTTGACGGTGTCGGAGTCGAGCAGAGTCTTGACCTCTTCAAGGCCCTTAACGCTCGCGTCGCTGCTTGCGATGGCCTTGGTGCCATCGTCACTGACTAGACCACCGCCGGCCTGCTTCAGGAAGACGCCGACTCGTGCGTATTCGCCGTTGAACGCCAGTCCAACATGATCAGCGGTGGTGAGTTTCTTGGCCACATCGGCAAGCTGGTCCCAAGTGGTCGGGATATCGGCATCGGTCAGGCCGGCCGCGGACCACATGTCGGTGTTGATGACCAGCTGCAAGGTGGACACATCCTTCGGGGCAGCGTAAAGCTTGCCGTCATAGGTGAACGTCTGCAGCAGGTTGTCATGGAAATCGCTCTTGTTCTTCAGCTCGTCGCCGTAAGCAAGCAAGGAGCCGTTGGAAGCGTATCCGGCGAGCTGCTCGGGAGCTAGGTAGAACACGTCGGCGGGATCGCCGCCGGCAAATCCCTGGGACAGTTGCTGCGCCATATCGTTGGCAACCTGCACGGTGGCCTTGGTGCCGGACTTCTTCGACCATGCGGCAACGGCCTTCTTGACGGCCTCGGTCTCGGTGTCACCCGAAGAACCGATCAGCACGGTGAGCCCTTTCGAGCTGTCGCTGGTCAGGCCATCGGACTTGGCGGAATCATCGAATCCACTGCCTCCGCCGCAGCCCGCCAGAAGCGCCAGCACGGCCACCGAAGCCGCGGTCATCACGGTCAGCTTGCTCCTCATCATCGTGTTTCTTCTTTCTCGAGCGCTATGCCCGTCCTTGTCTTCATCATCATTGGTTAAGTTATGCAATCATTAGAACGTTCAAATAATCGCTATTCCTTAAGTTTCAGTTCTACAGGAACCAAAACCATTGGTACTCGATTTTTCAGTCATCGACTCAGCATTGAGAAATGATGACTTAATTTTTACGTTCTAATAAGTGGCTATATAATAAACACCAATATTTGAATCTGTCAAATCAGGTACGATTATTGGAACGAACCAATAAGTCCGAGCACCACTGTTCGAGCTGTACATGAACATAAAGGGAAGCACTATGGTCAGCATCAAAGACGTCGCCAAAGCTGCCGGCGTCTCGCCCCAAACCGTATCCAACTGCATCAATAACCCCGCAGTGGTCAAGCCAACCACACGCAGACTTGTCAACGATGCCATCGCTCTCCTGAATTACACCCCCAACGCGTCCGCTCGCCGCCTGCGAACCCAACGCAGCAACACCATAGGCATCGGCATCGCCCCCGTGAGCTATTCACAGGTATACGATCGCTTCCTGCATGCGCTGGTCACCGAAGCCGATTCCAACGGCATTCGCGTCATCCTATACAAAACCGACTCGCAACAGGATGAAATACGCCAATTCGAGGCGCTTACCGCCCGCGGCGACGTCGAAGCTTTCGTGCTCACCGACACCACTCACAACGATCCACGACTCGAATGGCTGCATGACCATCATCAGTCTTTCGTCCTGTTCGGACGGCCTTGGGGCTCAGCGGATATGCACGATCCCCTCACCCCCTGGGTGGACGTAGATGGGCGCGCCGGCATTGCGGACATGACGCAGCACTTGATACTGCACGGTCGCAAACACATCGGATTCATCGGCTGGCCAGGCATTTCCGGAACAGGCACAGATCGTTACCGCGGCTGGAAGGACACCATGCTCGCCGCGAAGATGGCCACTGACGACGAACTCGAACAACTTTACGAAGAAGGCACGGACGACATCACCGCCGGGCAAACCGCGTGCATCTCGCTATTGGACAGACGTCCTGACCTCGATGCCATTATCTGCGTCAGCGACACGTTGGCCATCGGCGCCGCCACCGCGCTGCCCAATGACACCGATATCGTCATCACCGGATTTGACGACACCGCATCCGCCCAATCAATGGGTCTGCCCAGCATTGCTCAGCCTTTGACCGAGATCGCGCGCAACATTATGCACATCATCCAAAATCGGCTTGACGCAACGTCGTCTGCGCATACGGCGTCGTCTCTCACGTCGGAATCCCCTGACAATTGCCACATTCTGCTGCCACCGTCCATCGTGATTCGGTAGACGGGGTTCCAGGAACGCAAACCCACGATCTAATCGCAAAAGCGCCCCGCCGAATCCATCTCAGTGAAGCAAAACCACGATTAGACCGAAGAACCACCCCACCGAGAGCCACTCAGCGAAGCAAAACCACGAGTTAACCATGAAATCGCTCCGCTGAGCGATCTGAGCGAAGCAAAATCGTGATTAAAACGAAGTATTGCCACACTGAGCTCGACTCAGCGAGGCAAAACCGTGATTAAATCGAAAGACCACCACGCTGAAAACCACTCAGCGAAGCAAAACCGCGATCGGCTCTAGAAAACACCTCGCTGAACCTATCTCAGTGGAGCAAAATCGCGAATAAATGGACAATCCGCACCACTGAGACTCCCTCAACGGCGCAAAACTGCGATCCAATCGGACATGTACCCCATGGAACAGGATGCGCGTGGCCCGCACGAGGCAATCCGCGCCCCCGGGGGCAAACTCCAATTCGGCGGGTCGAGAAACTTGGACTAGGCTGGAGCATATGGAACTTCACGTTTTGAATCATCCGCTGGTTGAGCACAAGCTCACCGTTTTGCGCAACAAGAATACCCCTTCCTCCACTTTCCGCGAGCTCGTCTCCGAACTGGTCATGCTTGAGGCCTATGAGGCCACCCGCAACCTGTCCGTCGTGGCCGCACCAATCGAGACGCCGGTCGCCCCGATGACCGGCAAGAAGCTCGCCAAGCCACGTCCGATTATCGTGCCGGTGCTGCGCGCAGGTCTGGGCATGCTCGACGGAATGACCCGCCTCATGCCTACTGCCGAGGTCGGTTTCTTGGGCATGAAGCGCGACGAGGAGCACCCCACCCAGCAGGTCACGTACGCAAACCGCTTGCCGGAGGACCTGTCCGGCCGCCAGTGCTTCCTGATTGACCCAATGCTCGCCACCGGCGGCACGCTGGTTGCCGCCACGCATTATCTGGCCGAGCGCGGCGCCAAGGATGTGACCGCAATCAACATCATCGCGGCTCCTGAGGGCATTAAGTACGTTGAGGAGCACATCGACCCGTCCATCGACTTCAAGGTCGTGGTGTGCGCGGTCGACGAAAAGCTCAACGACAAGTGCTACATCGTGCCGGGGCTCGGCGACGCCGGCGACCGCCTCTACGGAGTAATTGATTAACGGAGCGTATACCGCCTTTC
>OBYP01001088.1_pt1 | contig 15731 bp, 10 predicted proteins | sample 1501461 | NCBI WGS metagenome assembly OBYP01 (sample SAMEA2580201, study PRJEB22360) | human gut metagenome | biome: human gut; feature: human-associated habitat; material: faeces | place: Denmark | collected 2008/2010 | reverse complement strand
GCGCTGGCTTGCCGGATGGCGGAACCGGTGTGATTCCTATAAGAGAAGCCTGTGACGAATTCCTTTCCCGGCGGAAAAGACCAGTTGCGCAATTATCCTTGACCTGCCGGGGATTAGGGTGTAATTCCCTCACTTCATCCTGAAACTTCGCTAATTTTATGCCAAACACTCAAGAAGAAACAACGCTGATTTTGCTGAAACCCGATTGCGTGCGGAAAAACCTTTCCGGCACCATTTTGAAACGTTTTTTGTCCGAAGGGTTTCGCCTGCGCGGCATAAAGATGATTCAGCTTGACGAGCCGGTGCTCCGGGAACATTACGCCCATATTCTGGACCTTGTCGTCAATGGGGAACCGCTTTTCCCGAAACTGCTTGATTTCATGACCAGCTCTCCGGTCATCGCCATCGCCCTGAAGGGGCCCGGCGTCATTGTACGCGTGCGCGAACTGCTGGGGCCCACCAATTCCCAGAAGGCGCAGAAAGGCACCATCCGCGGCGATTACGGAACGGACAGCATGATGAACATCTGCCATGCTTCCGACAGCCGGGAATCCGCCGCCGTGGAACTGGTGAGATTCTTCCGGGAAGAAGAGCTGTTTGACAGCCTTAACTAAGGTTTTATCCTTTTTCCATCCGGTTTGTGACGGGCCGCGGCTGTAAAACGGCTGCGGCCTTTGCCGTACCGGGAAGCGCCTTTGTGGAAAGGAAGGGAGTGCCGGAGATTGGGAGGACGGGCCGGAGGCTCCGGGGAGGAGGGAAGGAGAGGGAGCAGCGGATTACTTTTCCCAGGGAGTGGTCAGGTAAAGGAAGGCCTTTTTCATGCGGTAGGCCTCCCGCATGAAGCCGTCCAGGATGTTGTTGCAGCTCTGCTTGGAAAAGGAATAGCCGTAAACGCGCTTGATGGCGGCGTCTTCGCTGTGCTGTTTCTGGCGTTTTAATTCGGCGTCCATGTCCCGGCGTTCCACATTGGGGGCGCTCAGGTTGTCGCCGTGCCAGCGGAAATCCGCCAGCAGCCTGTTGTAATGGACAAACTTTTTTCCGGCACGGCCCAGGCGTGCGTAATATTCCCCGTCCATATCGTAGCGGAACCGTTCGTCCAGCAGAAACCCTTCTTCAATCGTGGTGCTCCGGCGCAGGAACAGTGCGGTGGAGGCCAGGTAAGTTCCGTACCAGATGTGCATGTTCAGGCTGTAGGGAAGGGCTTTCATGGGCCGCTGGAGGGCTCCGTCCGGGCCGATGAAGTTCCAGGCGCCGTGCACGATGTCCGCATCCGGCCGGGAATCCGCAAAAGCCTTGACCGCAGCCAGAGCGCCCGGCAGCAGCCGGTCGTCCGTATTCAGCCACATGACCCACTTGCCGCGTGCCTTGCGGAATCCGCGGTTGATGCCTTCCGACATGCCGGAATCCTTTTCCACATGGAGTTTCAGGTGCGGATAGGAATTCAGGATGTCCAGCGTTCCGTCCGTGGAGCCCGCATCCTGGATGATGTGTTCAAAGGTGGCTCCTTCCTGATTCTTGACGCTTTCAATGCACTCCCGCACGTACCTGGCGTAGTTATAGCTGGGCGTGACGATGCTGAAATCCGGTTCGGTATCCATGGGGAGGGCTAGTTGGAAGGAGCGATGGAGCGTTCCCTGGCAATGTAAATGGGGCGCTTTTTAACTTCCGTATAGGTCTTGGCCAGGTACTGGCCCAGGATGCCCAGGCACAGCAGAACGATGCCTCCCATCAGGCAGAAGACGCACACCATGGAAGTCCAGCCGTAGGCGGAATGGGGCCAGATCAATTCACGGATCGTCAGGACAATGATGGAAAGGAAGGAAATGAAGGAGAGGAGCACCCCCATGATGGAAGCCAGCGCCAGGGGAGCGGTGGAAAAGGCCACGATGCCTTCAATGGAATACAGGAACAGTTTGAAGAAAGACCACTTGGTTTCTCCGGCTACCCGTTCCACGTTCTCGTATTCAAACCATTTGGTGCGGAAGCCCACCCATTCGTACAGCCCCTTGGAAAAGCGGTTGTATTCCTTCAGGGAAAGCAGGGCTTCCAGCACGGGGCGCGTCATCAGCTTGTAATCCCGGGCCCCGTCCACGATGTGCGTGTCCGATATCCGGTGAATCGTCTTGTAAAAGGCGCGCGCGAAGAAGGACCGCAGCGGCGGTTCCCCCTGCCTGGTGACGCGGCGCGTGCCTGCGCAGTCGTATCCTTCCTTCTCGATGGCTTTCACCATCTCCGGAAGCAGGGAGGGAGGATCCTGAAGGTCCACGTCCATGACGGCCGCGTAATCTCCCGTAGCAGCTTCCAGCCCCGCATAGATGGCAGCTTCCTTCCCGAAGTTGCGGGAAAAGGAGATGAATTTCACCTCCGGGGAATGCTCTGCCAGTTTCTTGACCATTTCCAAGGTATGGTCCGTGGAACCGTCATCCACGAAGATGAGTTCCAGGGCATAGGCCGCCAGGTGTTCCTTGAAAACCCGGTCTACTTCTTGCTTGAACGCCGGAATGGCCTGTTCTTCATTCAGGCAGGGAACAATCAGGGAAATGCGTTTCATGGCAATGCCCGGATCATACGCCAGAACCTGTCCGGATGCCAGCAAATAGTGCCCTGTACGCAGAGCAGCCTTCCTCCGCCGGCGGGAGAGGGGGAACCGCTGCCGGAAAAAAGGGCCGTTCGCGGAGAAAAAGGAAGGATCAGAACTTCGGCAGGTTGCCGATGTCGTCCTCGTTTTCAGGGGCATGCGGGTCTTTGAGATCGCTGTCCCCGTCCTTGCCGAAGGACCAGAAATCATAATCCGGATTCAGGCCGTTGCCCATTTTCAGGTTCTTGGCATTGGCGGATTTGGTGGGGATGGCCTGCTCGCTGCCTAGGCGGTAGCGGTAGGGGGAGCCCCACGGGTCCGCCAGAATGTAGAGGGTGACCGGCCTCCCGTCCTTGCTTTTCACGTGGACTTCCCGGACGGTCGGGTTGCTCTTGGGCTGGGTGGCGGGGTTCAGTTCGTCATTGTAAATGGTGGTATCCCTGCCGGGCACGCCTTCATTCTTGTGGTCCCCGAACAGGGCCATGTAAACGACGTTGGAGCTGTATTCCTCACCGTTTGCCACGGCCACGCCGTGATTGTTGAAAGGGGCTTCCGTACCGTAGGGGTAGCGGTCATGGTCGCTGTGGTAGCTTTCCAGCCCCATTTCAATCTTGCGGACGATGGATTCCGTGGCCTGCTCGTTCTTTCTGGTTTCAAGCCAGGTGTAGATGGAGATGGTCAGCGTGGCCAGCACCACGATGATGACCATCACCACCAGGATTTCCATGAGGGTGAAGCCCTTTGCCGCCCGGAGGCGGCTGTATGCGGATCGAATCTTCATCTGGTTCTGCGTAGGGAGGTTAACCCATTTTTTCAATGACCTGCAGTAGGGGCAGGAACATGGCGAACACGATGCCGCCCACGACCACGGCCAGGAATACGATCATGATGGGTTCCAGCATGGAGGTCATGGCTCCCACGGCATTGTCCACTTCATCATCGTACACGTCCGCGATCTTGAGGAGCATGTCCGGAAGCTGGCCGGTTTCTTCACCCACGTCCACCATGGAGATCACCATGGGCGGGAAGAGCTTGGAGGAAGACATGGGCGTTACCACGGATTCACCTTCCTTCACGGAATCATGGATGAGGCCGATGGCGTCTCCCACGATCATGTTGCCGGCGGTATCCTTGGTGATGGTAAGCGCCTGGAGGATGGGAACGCCGGAGGTCACCAGCGTGCCGAAGGTACGGGCGAAGCGGGCGATGGCGCTCTTGCTCTGCACGTTGCCGATGACCGGCATGGTCAGCAGGGCGGAGTCAATCTTGCGGCGGCCGTTGGGCGTCTTGCTCATGGCCGTGAAGATAGCATACAGGATGGCGACGACGGCGGCCAGAATGACGGCGTTGGGCACGAATAAGGGCGCGGCCATGAACCAGTCACTGATGCCGAACACGAATTCGGAAATGGCGGGAAGCTCCTGGTTCTGTTCCGCGAACATCGCCTTGAATTTGGGGACGATGACCAGCATCAGGAAGATCACGATGCCCACCGCAATGAACAGCACGATGGAGGGGTACACCATGGCGGAGATCACCTTGCTCTTCAGTTTCTGCGCCTTTTCCTGGTATTCCGCCAGGCGGTTCAGCACGACTTCCAGCACACCGCCGAGTTCACCGGCCTTCACCATGTTCACGAACAGGCGGTCAAAGATTTTGGGATGCTGGGCCAGGGCTTCGGAGAAGGTGGAGCCGCCCTGCACGGAATCGCCCAGGGCTTCAATGGTCACGCGCAGGTTGGGGTTCGCCTCCTGCTTGGCCAGCACGTTCAAGCTCTGGAGCAGGGGAAGCCCTGCGTCAATCAGGGTGGCGAGCTGGCGGGTGAAAATCATCAGGGCCTTGGCCTTGATTCTGCCGCCCAGCCTGCCTTTTTGCTTCTTGCCTCCCTTGGCCTTCTTCTTGGCGGCGGGCGTTTGCTGAATCTTGCCTTTTCCCGCTTCTACGATCTGGGTGGGGTACAGGCCATGCGCCCGGATGGATTCCATGGCCTCCGCTTCGGAATTGGCCTCCAGGGTACCCGTTTTCTGGTCGCCTTTATGGTCAAGTGCTGTATATTGATATTTAGGCATATATGTGGTGTTTTAAGTGTTTTCTGCTTGGTGGTTGAAATGGTGGGTGCGGTATCCGGCTGTCCATTAAGTATACTTCAGCACTTCTTCAATGGTGGTATTGCCGTCGTAAATATTTCTCAGACCGTCTTCACGCAGGGTGGACATGCCCATTTCAATGGCCTTCTGCTTCAGCACCACGGAGGGCGCGCGGTCCGTAATCATGTCCCGCAGGGTATCGTTGATATCCAGAAGCTCGTAGATCCCCTTGCGGCCCTTGTAGCCGGAGTTGGAGCATTTGTCGCAACCGCGGCCCGTGAAGAAATGCTTGTCTCCCAGTTCATAGGGAGACACGCCAAGCTGGGAGAGGATGGTGGAGGAGGGTTCATACGGCGTGCGGCAGTCCGGGCAGATGGTGCGCACCAGGCGCTGGGCCAGCACCCCTTCCAGGGAGGCTGCCACCAGGAAAGGTTCGCAGCCCATGTCCACCAGTCGCGTAATGGCGCCGGCGGAGTCGTTCGTGTGCAGGGTGGAGAGCACCAGGTGGCCCGTCAGGGATGCCTGGATGGCGATCTGGGCGGTCGCCATGTCTCGCATTTCCCCCACCAGAATGCGGTCCGGGTCCTGTCGCAGGAAGGCGCGGAGCACCATCGGGAAATCCAGGCCAATAGCTTCATTGATCGGGATCTGGATAATGCCGTCGATGTCGTATTCCACGGGGTCCTCCGCCGTCAGCACCTTGGAATCAATGGTATTGATTTCCCGCAGGGCGGCATACAGCGTGGTGGTCTTGCCGGCGCCGGTGGGACCGGTGACGATGAAAATGCCGTTGGGTTTGTGGACCGTATCCAGAATATATTCATGAATATGCGGGGGGAGCCCCAGGTTGTCCAGGTTCAGGTTGACGGAAGAGCGGTCCAGCACGCGGAGCACCACGGATTCACCGTACTGGGTGGGCAGGGAGGAAACACGCATGTCCACCGCCCGGTTCCCTATCTGCTTGACGATTCGGCCGTCCTGCGGAACGCGGCGTTCCGCGATGTTCATGTTCGCCATGACCTTGACGCGGGAAATAACCGGGACGGACAGGTGAACGGGCGGCGGCTGCATTTCATAAAGGGAGCCGTCCACGCGGTAGCGGATTTTGAATTCCTTTTCAAAGGGTTCAAAGTGAATGTCGGATGCTTTTTCCTTAATGGCCTGCGTGATGACCAGGTCCACAAAGCGAATGACGGGCGCGGCGGCGGAATCTTCCGTTTCATTGTTGACCTGCATGTTGTTGAGCTCCTGCATCAGGTCCGTCATGGCGGCGGATTCCCCGCCGTACAGTTCGTTGATGCGTTCGGAAATCTGGTAATCCGGAGCGATGAGGACGTGGATGTCTTGGCCGAGGGCGAAGCGCAGGTCCTCCACCGTCTGCGGATTCAGGGGGTCCACCAGGCAGACGTACAGGCCTTCCGGGCCGTGCCGCACGGGCAGGGCGCCGTGCAGGCGCACGAGCGTGGCCGGCATCATGTTCTGCACGTTCGGGTCCGGCTGGAAGTTGTCCAGCGTAATGAATTCCGTCCCCAGGTCGCTGGCGATCATCTGCCAGATATCGTCCTTGCTGCCGATGATGCCGAAGTCTGCCAGCACTTCCGGCAGCTCCTTGCCGGAGACGGTCATTTCCTCCTTGATGTCCTTCGCCAGGGATTTGTCGATCATTCCCCGGCCGATAAAAAGTTCCAGTGTAAGATTGGTGTCCATAATAATCAGAATGAATTGCGGGGGAAAATCAGTTGGCGTCTCCCATGGTGACGTTCAGCACTTCTTCCGGAGAGGTGAGGCCGGCCAGCACCTTGCGCACGCCGTCCTCTCTCAGGGTTCTCATGCCCAGTTCCCGGGCGCGCTGGCGCAGCTGGGGGGAGGTCAGGTTCTCGTTGATCATGCGTCGCACTTCGTCGTCGATCTCGAAAATTTCAAACAGGCCCATCCGTCCCTTGAACCCGCCGCCGCGGCAGAAGTCGCAGCCGTGGGGGGCCTTGATCTGGCCCGGAGTGAGACGGGACATGTCAATGTTCAGCGTATGCGCCTGCTTTTCCGTCAGCACGCCGTCCACCTTGCAGCGGTCACACAGCTTGCGGACAAGACGCTGGGCCATGATGGCCCGGACAGAAGAGGCGATCAGGAAGCGTTTGATGCCGATGTCCGCCAGACGGGCCACGGCGCTGGGGGCGTCATTGGTGTGGAGGGTGGAAAATACCAGGTGACCCGTCAGGGAGGCGTTGATGGCGATGCTGGCCGTCTCCATGTCTCGAATTTCCCCGATCATGATGATGTTGGGGGCCTGGCGGAGCATGGCGCGCAGGGCGGCGGCAAAGGTCATGCCGATGTCCGCCTTTACCATCACCTGGTTGATGCCGGAAAGTTCGTATTCCACGGGGTCTTCCACCGTGATGATCTTTTTATCCGGGCGGTTGATGTGGTTCAAGCACGCGTAAAGGGTAGTGGTCTTACCGGAACCGGTGGGGCCCGTTACCAGGATGATGCCGTCCGGAAGAGTGATGAGGCGGTCGAACACGGCTTCATCATCCGAGAAGAACCCGAGCTGGGGGAGACCCAGCACCAGGGCTGACTTGTCCAGAATACGCATGACGATGCTTTCCCCATGGTTGCTGGGCACGGAAGACACGCGGAGGTCAATCTGCTTGCCGCCGATGTTCATCTGGATTCGGCCGTCCTGGGGCATGCGCTTTTCCGCGATGCTCATGGTGGTGCTCATCACTTTGAGGCGCGCGATGATGGGGCTGAGCAGCTTCTTGGGATGAGTGGCCACCTCCACCAGCTTGCCGTCCACGCGGCAGCGGGCCCGATGAAGCCGGTCCGCGCGGTAGCGGGTGCGGAGCTGTTTTTCCATGGGCTCAATGTGAATGTCGGACGCCCGCATCTTGAAGGCGTCCGTCAGCATCTGCTGCACCAGGCGGATGATGGGCGCGTCTCCGTCGTCCCCATCCAGGCCGGCGGCGTCTGCCGGAACGGTCAGGTCACGGTAAAATTCTTTCAGGCGGCTTTCCACCGCGCTGTGGGTGGCGACGCTGAAAATCACGTCGCGCCCCATCAGTTGGGGCAGGCTGTCCATGGTTTCCAGATTCAGCGGGTCGTCAATGGCGATGTTGACGGAAAAGCCGTCGTCGGAAATGGGGATGGCCCGGAAGCGCCTGGCGAGCTCCGGCGTGATGAGTTCGCGCACCTCCTGGGGAATGTGCATGGAGCCCAGGTCCACGACGGGCAGCAGGGATGTGGAAGCCGCCACCTGCGCGATGACGTCTTCTGTAAGATAATTGGCCTGGATCAGGAAATCGACCAGGTCCTGGGTGGGAGATTTTTGACTGCGCGCGTATTGAAGAATCTCTTCATTCAGATAGCCGGCCTGCGTAAGAAGTTCGATGAGATATGATTCGTTGGAGTACACGTCGATCTCTGGAGTCTATGGTTGGAAGTCTGCCGAAACGGGACGGCAGGATACTCCCCTATTTCTGACAGGTTCGAGGCGTAAAGTCAACTTAGCTTCCCTCAAAAGGGCATTTTTTTTCAGGTGCGGAGGGGGAAGGGGAAGACGGCCTTCCTCCCATGCCGCTTGCCGGGCCTGCGGAATCTCCCGGAGGGCGGGATTTTTCCCGCTCTCAGGAGCGCCGGCGGGGAAGGGTGGAAAGCAGGTCTTCCAGCTCCGCCATGCTGGAGACGCGAGCCAGGCGGGAGCGCATTTCCTTGGCTCCCGGAAACCCCTTCGTGTAAGCCAGAATGCGGGACCTCATGTGGCGCATGGTGTGGAGTTCGTCCCCGTAATGGCGGGACTCCAGGGCCATCCGGGCATGACGCAGGATCAGGTCCGTCTTTTCCTGCGGATCCCTGGCCGGAGGCATGGCGCCGTGCAGCAGATAATATTTGGCGTCTCCGAAAATCCATGGATTCTCCATGGCCGCCCGGCCAATCATGACGCCGCTGACGGCTGTGTTTTCCTTCACGTACGCTACCGCCTGCGGGGTGGAAATATCCCCGTTCCCGATGACCGGCACGGACATGGCCCGTGCGCATTCGTCAATGATGTCCCAGTTGGCCGTGCCGGAATACTGCTGGGAACGGGTGCGCCCGTGAATGGTAATCATGGAAATTCCTTCATCCTCCAGCAGGCGGCACGCGTCCATGGCGCACAGGCTCTGGAAATCCCAGCCAATGCGTATTTTGGCCGTGACGGGGATGCGGTCGCCCACGGCTTTCACCACGCCTCCGGCCACGGAGGCCAGCAGGGGAAGGTCTTTCAGCAGGGAGGACCCTCCATTTTTGCCCACCACTTTGGGGACCGGACAGCCGAAGTTGATATCGATGAAATCCGGTTTCTCATGGTCCAGGATTATTCTGGCGGCCTCTCCCATGTGGTTCCCGTCCGCGCCGAAAAGCTGAATGCCTATGGGGCGGTGCGCGTCTTCTATCTTCGTGTACCTCCGGTTTCTCTCCCATGCCTGGAGAATGCCTTCCGCAGAGACGAACTCCGTCACCATGACGTCAACCCCCAGTTCCTTGCAGATGGTGCGGAAAATGGGGTCCGTTACTCCGGCCATCGGAGCCAGGAACAACGGGAAATCCGTTTTGATAAACGGCAGGGAAGCGGAAGCTGGGCGGTTGGAAAAAGTCATGATTCCTTAGAATGAGGCTAACATGGGCCCATCTCCCGTTCAAGCGTCTTGCCCGTCCTGATGAAGAAAGCGGGGTGGGGAAAATGCAGGCGGCGTGCAAATGCGGCCCTCTTTTGAAAAAGCCTTTATGGAACGCCGCAGGCTTCTGCGGCATCTGAGAGAATATGCGGTCATGGGCCGCAATTTTTGATATTGGTTCGCTGGCGCTCAGTTTTTCCGGTTGCCGCAAAGGCTTGTGAAGCCCCTGACGGTTTTCAGGCCAGGGCGTGTGCCGGACTGGATACGTACATGTCCTGGAAGGGCGGCGTTGACGCATGCCGTCAATGAAAAACGGCTTCACCTGGGAGTGAAGCCGTTTGACGAAAGGTTGAAAGATCGCTTTTTTAGTGGTTGCCGCAGCCGCAGCCCCCGTCCTTGTGATCGTGGTCGTGGTCGCAATTGCCGTCGCAATCGCAGCTTTCCTTGTCGCAGCTGCCGCCACAGGAGCAGGAAGTCTGGGCGCTCATGGCGCGCTGCCGGGCTTCCTCGATTTCTTCCGGAGTGGGCGCACGGCCAAGGTCGATGGACATGCCCAGATAATGATTGATGGTGTTCAGGAGTTCATCGATGGTCTGGCGGGCTTCCAGGAAGCCGCGGGCGGCATCGTTCTTGACAACGTTTTCACGCAGGGTATCGAACTTGGAGATTTCCTCTTCCGTGGGGGGCATGCCGGCCAAGTGCTTGTTGCGCAGTTCTTCTCCGTAGGCGTTTACTTCTTCAAAAAGCTTGGTTGCCTCCGGATTCTGGAAAAAGAGGCCGATTTTTGCCTTGGAGGCCACAACCTGGTCTTCCTTGGCAAGCAGGTTGCAAAGGGCTTCCGTGGCGGCGCGCAGGTTGTCATTGAGAACGGGGGTATTCATATAAGATTCATTTAATCATGCCTTTCCGGACAGGGCAACCCGGTTGCGAGGCATGGCGTACATTTCCGTGTCACGGCCTGTTGCGGATTACAAATCCGAAGTCAATACTACTTTTTCATATCAAATGCATTTCTCCAACTCTACCCATTATTTCCCCGGATATTCTTAACAAGAAGAATATTTGTTAGAAATTGTCATATATGCTTGAATATGATGAATATTCTTCTTACATTCGCATTGTTGCCTATCTAGTTCGGATTTGTAATCCGCACAATCCCACTTGTTGCTACCCAACCTATGACAGGGAAAAATGATTCCATGGCTATGCTGGGGTGGAAAATCCCGCTGACGCTTCTTATCTGGTCCGTTATCGTGATTGGAGCGTGTTCGGATACCTCTCCCTTGTACTCCTTTTATCCATCTCCGGACCCTTCCATTTTTTTCATGTTCGGGCGGGGGCTGCTTCACGGGCTTCTCCCCTATGTGGAAATGGCGGACAGCAAGGGGCCCCTGCTGGTTTGGATTTATTATGCCGCCGCGTGGATTGACGGGCATTCATTTGCCGGAATATTCCTCATTCAGTGCGTAACCCTTTTTACGACGCTTCTGCTGGCTTGCGGGACGGCGCGTTTTTATCTGTCACAACGCGGCAGCCTGCTGGCTTCCATGCTGTTGTGCCTGTTTCTGTTTGATTCGTTTCCCTTCCAGCGCGGGGGAGGGGTGGAGGAATTGTGCTGGCCGGGGATGGCGGCCGTGGTTTACGGGCTGGTCCGGTATTTCCGGATGCGGGACAGGCGCAGCCTGCTGTTTCTGTTCGGCACGGCCGGGGTATTTGCCGGGGCAGCCTCCATGATGAAGTTCTCCATAGCCTTTCCCGTGTGCGCTTTAGGCGGGGTTCTGTGCCTGTGGCTGTGGTGGAACGGGCGGAGAAAAGAAGCGGCGGTGGCTTTAGGGGTGGCGCTAGCCGGCTTCCTGGCCGTGGTTGTCCCCTGTTCGGCCTGGCTGGTATCCAACGGTGTTTGGAAAGAAGCGATGAATGAGTACCTGTTGTGCTCCGTGCGTTATGGAACGGTGTCCCAGGATACCACATGGTGGGCCAGGCTGCTCAGGCCGGCTCCGGTCCGCTGCCTGTCCGACGTACTGATGTGGGTGGCCGTCATCTGGGCTCTGGCGATAGCGGGCTGGCGTCAATTAAAAACGCAAAAGGCGCTCCTCTTTACGGCCCTGCTGTATATCTTCTTCAAGGTGGAGATGTTCAGCGTGTACAACTACTATTACAATTCCATCCTTTCACCCATGATGATCTGGGTGACTATCTTCTTTGTGGCCCGGGCGGAACGGCGCTTTTCCCTGTGCATGCCGCGGATGGCGGCCGCAACGCTGGCAATCGCCTGCCTCACGGGGACCGGAGTGGCTGCCGGGCTGACGGGCGCCGTCCGGAAAGGAGACTTTGTCTGGAATGGCAGGGAGTTTTATTCCCCCGCCGTCCGGGAACGGCTGGCCTCTTTTTCCGAAGCCTCCGTCCTGTATCTGGGCTGGCTGGACAGGGGCTTCGGCATTACCTGGGACTGGAAGCCGTGCGGAAGATACTGGTTCCTTCAAAACTTCCCGTCGGAGGAAATGGTCAGGGAGCAGTATGATTACATTGAGCAGGGTATACCGGACATCATCCACACCAGTTCACGGGATGATGATTCTTTTCTGCGGCAGCACGGCTATAAGCCTTTGATGCCGGAGCTGGACGGGGGATTCTGGTGCCGGGTGTCACAGGGGGACGGCGAGCCTTCCCCCGAAGAATAAAAGGACCGCTCCATGAATGAGGCGGTCCCTGGAAAGTGGGAAGTAGCTGAGTCGGCGATTAGTGCGCCTTGCAGAATTCTTCGAAGCGGTCCAGCGCTTCCTTCAGCACGTCCGGCTTCTTTCCGTATCTTGTCTGCATTCTGGTAGAACGGGATAATTTGTCCTTCAATCCATCAGTTTTTTGAGCCGGGGAAGCTCCGGTTCTGCAAAGAACGGTCTGTCTGAATAGGCTGAATGGGGAATGACTTTTCTTCCCCTGCTTCAAAAGAAGTTCACATTGAGCAGCCGGATTCCAATGTTGCGAACCTTTCGGAGCTCCATAACCAGTTTGATGAGTTCTTCGTTGATTTTACGCTTAGGGCTATGGCGCGGCCGCCGGGTTTGCGCTGTAAGTCCTTCTTTCCCTTTTGCTTTCATTTTCATTGTTTCTTTCTGCCTCAGTGTTGAAGCGATTTCTATGAATCTCACAATCAATTATTTGTATCAAAATCGGATTTCCAATCCGGAGACAAGCTATAAATTTGAAAAAAAGCATTTAATACAAAATTATTTGGACCATAGACAGAAAATTTGAATGGACGGAAGACGTGCATTCGGGAAAGAAACAGATGGGAATTTTTCTATTCTTCCTGTTGCCATCAGGATTTTTCAAGGAACCAAAAAGCTTGTCGTCAAAATGTTATAGGTTAGTTGCATTGATATTATTTCCCGTTCCAGGGATGGAGCCTTCTTTCAAGCCGTTGGCGCATGGGCCCTGTCTCCGGATTGGAAATCCGCTAATTTGCATTCATTCCCTACTGGAAAACATGACATTTATATCCATGAACCATTCAGCGTCACGATTTTATCTCCTGCTAAACTTATCCTGTTTTGCTGCGCGCGCAGCTGCCGATTCCCCAGTCATAGCCTAATATAGCCTTTCAAGCGTATAACTTCTGAAAATTGCTCAAAATCGACTAATCCGTTTCCAAATCCATTCAATACCATGAGACTACATCTTCCTTCCTCTTTGCTCCGCTACGTGCTTGCGAGCCTGTTCATCTGCACCTTCCCGGCCGCATCCGGTGCGGACTACACGGTGAACAACACCCAGTCCGCCATGCCGGGCAGCAACCTGTACGGCACATTGGAAGAATTGAGGGCGTCCGGTTTGCTGCGTGCCAACGACACGGTTGTCCTGCATAACGACGACTCCACGCTGACAGGAGGCCTGAATCTTCTCATTAACGTTCAGTCCGACAACACGGCGGCAGCGCGCACGCTGGATCTGGCTGGGCTGGGAACAACTCCCATGTTTTTCCTGAAGAAAGGAGACCATGGCGCTGACATGAATTCCATCATCTGGGAGAATGCGGGCAACCGGGTTCTGCGTGTGGAGGGATTTGGCAGCAATGCCACTCTGAATCTTACCGGAGCGGTCACGTTCCGCAACAATACGGGAATCTATGATGATTCCACCGCTCCGGGCGGCGGCGCGATTGCCATTCAGGGTCAAGGTCTCGCTTCAGTCTCGCTGGATGACAATGCCGTTTTCACCGGAAATTACGCATCTTCCGCAAGCGGAGAGGTTAGAGGAGGCGCAGTTCTGGCGTTCTCCAACGACGCCCGGATCACTCTGGGCAACGGCGCCGTTTTCCATGCCAACCATGTTTTGGCGTCAGACAAAGCAGGCGGCGGGGGCGGCGCAATGTTTACCAAGGGCGGTTCCTCCTCCATTGAAATAGGTGATGACGCCACATTCACGGACAACTATGTCCAGGCTGGCAAGTCCAGCTACGGAGGAGCGATAGGCGCCGATAGAAACGCCACCTCCATTACCCTGGGAGACCGCGCGACTTTCAGCGGCAACCATATTTCCACCTCGGCAGACGGAGCAGCCAGTGAAGGGGGGGCGATCAGCACCTACATCACGATTAGAGACGCCTCCGTCACACTGGGAGACAGAGCCGTCTTCACCGGGAATTACATCTTGGCCGCCGGAACGGGAAAAGGGGCCGGCGGGGCGGTTGCGGTGCGGGCAAATGGAGGCCCTGCATCCCTCACCGTTGGGGCGGGTGCAAGCTTCACGGGCAACTATATCTCCGCGTCATCCGGTGACGGAGGTGCCATCTGGATGTCTTCAGGGGGGGCCTGCACTCTGGGAGCCAACGTTTCCTTCACCGGAAATTACATTCAGGCGTCTTCCGGAAGTGGCGGAGCGATTTACCTGAAGAATCAGCAGCTGACCATTCGGGACGGGGCGAATTTCACGAACAATTACGCGCCCACGGCAGGGGGAGCCATCCTGATCAACAATTTCGGCACCAACGCCGCCCAGCAATTCCTGGCGCAGACCCACGACGTTCTTTTCAGCGGCAATATGACAGGGGGAACCTTCACGCGCAACGATAACGGAACGTTTACCGTAGACGGGGGAACAGCCAACGCCATCCATGTTGAAAGGTTAGGCTCTTTGCAGTTGGCGGCCGGAGAAGGACGGAACATCCAGTTTGACGACCCGATCACCTCAGGAACGGACTACGCAATAACGCTCGCGATCAACCGGTATACGGATGACAATGGGACTGATCACGACACCTCCGGCACGGTCGTCTTCAGCGGAACACGCTATCAGGGTACGGACGCCCATCTGGTTGCCAGCCGTTACAACAATTTCCGGGGAAAAACCACTGTATACGGAGGTACGCTGGAACTCAGGGACGGGGTCGTTTTCGGCCGCACGGGGAGCATGACGGACACGGGAACCTCCTTTACGCTTAATGCCGGAGCCACTCTTCGAAGCAAAGGCGCCGTCAGCGAGATCAATGCCGCCTCGATCGTTCTCAACGGCACGGTAGACACCGAAGGCACGCTCCTGCTGAACGGAAACGTCACAGCTTCCGACGCAATGCTCAAAACCGGACAGGGAGTCCTTGACCTGAGGAATACCGGAACCAATCTGTTCACGAACGGAGTTGCGCTCAACGAAGGCAGCATCCTGATTAACGACATGGAACAGATTCGGACCGGCTCAGGCGCGTACATCACAGGTTCCGGCACACTGGACATCCGGTCCGCAGGCACCGTAACCCTCCCGGATTCGCTGGCCGGATTTGGCGGAACCATTGCCCTGACTGATACCCGGCTCCGTCCGGACGCCACAGGACAAACCGTGCTCGGCACCGCAACCCTGCGGCTCGGAAGCGGCTCCGAACTCTCCGTCGCGGAAAATTTTTCCATCAGCAAGCTGCATCTGGCCGGAGGAACGCTTACCGTCCAGGTGGATGGTGACGCTTCCCGGCTGGAACACCAGCTCTCCGTCTCCGGCAGTCTTGACATCACGTCGGCATCCACGCTGGCCGTCTCCGGTCTGAAAGACAGTCTGGACCACATAGCTCCCCAGCCGGGCTTCCTGGACCGCGATCTTCAGGAACTGGCTCTGGACGGCACCATCAACGCGGACGCCCTGCTGGTGGTACAAGCCGGGAACGTCGCGAATACAACTCTTCTGGACTTGGTGGATGCCGATACGGGCGAAGCCATCACCGGCGGCGAGGAACGCGAAGTTACCTATCAGGATACCGTTACCGCGACCTACAGCTACATTGCCGTAGCCGGCACCAATGAGCACAGCGGCCAGACGGGGATCCATCTCACCTACGGACTCAAGGAATTGAACATCCATGATGGGAAAACCTGGGTTCTGGACGCTCCGGCCGATCCGGACAGCGACCGGACGCTCATCGCCCGGATT
>OBYP01001085.1_pt1 | contig 15762 bp, 14 predicted proteins | sample 1501461 | NCBI WGS metagenome assembly OBYP01 (sample SAMEA2580201, study PRJEB22360) | human gut metagenome | biome: human gut; feature: human-associated habitat; material: faeces | place: Denmark | collected 2008/2010 | reverse complement strand
ATTTCTTTGGCTAATTAAATTGCGACAAAAATAGCGCCCACTTACTGCAATAAGTAGCCGCTACCTATCAAATATATAAATATTAAATCTATACAAATTTATTATAACATACTTTTTATATAGGGAGGAAAAAATATGGAACTAATTGTTGGAATAATAATCATAGTGATTATTTTCTATCTACTAAGCGTAATTTGGCCATTTCTTTTATTTCTGGCTATCGTTTTTGCTCTTTGGAAAATTTATGAACTTTCTTATTTCAAGAGCACAAAGTTTACAGAAATAAAAGAACGTATCGCTACTTACATTAATGAATGTAACGAATTGAATGAGCATATTGAAAATTTAAAGAATACAGATTTGATATCTAATAAATCTGATTATGGAGATGCTTCTTATCACGATGCCAGCAAATGGAATTATAAAAGAAAACACTTAAAAGAACAAAAATATGCTCCAAATGTTCATCACTGCTCTCGCACTGTTTGTAGCGATGCACAGAACAAACCTTTTGAATATATATGTAAATATTTTGGTATAAAAGCAGATGAAAAAACTCTTTCTAATTTTGAAAGTATCTTAAATAATTTTGAAGCTGCTGAAGAAGGTAAAAAGCATTTGCAAGCTGAAAAAGAAAAAATCTTACAGAGTATTGATAGTGATATTCCAACTCTAATCAAAAAACTTAGTAAAAAGAAATTGGAGCAAAATCTCGGATTTGAAGAAGTGGATATGAGTACTGCATATTTTCCCAAATATGTTTTTGAATATGTCAGCTCTGGCGGCAACGCGTCCATGAATTGTGATGTTGTCATGGATATTGATAATTTAAACAGATTTGTTGTATTTTTATCTGAAAAGATTAAATTCAATAAAAGTGCTGCCGGTCAACGTGCTCTAATGACTAGTAAGCTTCGTCAGCACATCAAAGAACGCGACGGATTTACTTGTAAGCAATGTGGCGCATCTATTGAACAGGAGCCACATTTATTACTCGAAATTGATCATATTATACCAATTTCTAAAGGTGGACTGACAACAGAAGATAACCTTCAAACTTTATGCTGGCGTTGCAATCGTAGCAAAGGTGCTAAAATTCAATAATAAAAAACCGCCCAGCTACCAACTGGACGGAATCTCAGAAACCTATCAACCACGGATGGCTGACATAATCTCTGCACGAACACCAGAATTATATCATACATCCTGCTCAAATTACAAGAATTGGATAGGGTGTATTTTTTGCACCCAAATTTAAGGAGATGATGATATATGGCAAGCATTCGAAAAAGAGGTAATTCATTTCAAATCACTGTTTCACTTGGATATGATTTGGAAATGAGAAAAATCTCAGAACGAACAACATTTAAACCAGACTTATATACAGAAAAAGGTAACAAGAAGTCTGATAAAACCTTACTGAAAGAAGCCGAAAATTTTGCTAGAGAATTTGAAAAAGAAATTTTGGAAGGCGGAAGGCTCACCGGAGATAAGATCACTTTCAAGACATATTATAATGATTGGAAAGAAAAATATGCAAAAAACAATTTGGAAGCAACTACGATTGAAGGTTATGACCTTCAAATCAATGGCAAGGTAATGAAAGAAATCGGAAATTTAAAGATGTCAGATATTTATCCGCTCACTATTCAAAACTTATACGATAAGCTACAGCAGTCTGGAAATTCTGCAACGACTATATCCAAAATACATAATATTCTATCTGGACTTTTCAAGATCGCAAAAAAATGGCGGATCATTAAATATAATCCATGTCAGGATGTTTTTAAACCGAAGACTGGCTATCGTGCAGAAGATGTACAATGTTGGTCACTTGAACAAGCACAGACCTTCCTAGAATTGATTAAAACTCCCTTGCCTATAAAATATAGGAATAGAAAAAGAAAATCGAATATAGGAGCATTCTATGAAGTAAAAGGATATACCGAATATCGGCACCTTGATTTTCAGTATATTGTCATGTTTGAGATTTTGATTTTTTGTGGATTAAGGCGAGGCGAATTGATCGCATTAGAATGGAATGACTTTTCTTACAAGAATAAATCCCTTAACATCAACAAAAGCACTGCTTTCGTCAATAATAAAATGATAGACAAATCAACAAAAGGGCATAGAATCAGGCAGGCTCCTTTGCCGCAATTTTTAGCAGATGATCTCTTACGTCTGAAACAACAGCAGAAAGAATATATGCTTACTCTGGGTGACAAATGGTGCGGTTCTAGAAATGATGCTCAAAAAATCTTCATACAGTACAACGGCAAACAAATGTATTTGTCCACTCCTTACAATAAATTCAAAAGTGTCATACGCATGTGCAACACAGCAATTCAGGACGAATCTAAGAAGCTTCCTGAAATTACACTGCACGGCTTACGCCATACAAATGCCACCCTATTAATATCAGAAAACACGGATATTCGAACTGTTTCAAGCCTTCTTGGACATCAACAAACTTCTACCACAATGAATATTTATGCACATTCTTTGCATAAAAAAGAGCAAGAAGCGGTTGACGGTCTTGCAAAAATTTTAAATTCCAAAACCGTAGTAGTCAAATAGTAGTCAAAACCCTATAAAACGAAGGAAAGCACCCAATCCCGGGTGCTCCTTCTTTACCGCAAACGGCGTAAATACGCCATTTCTTGAAAGCCGAAAACCGGACTTGAACCGGCGACCCCTTCATTACGAGTGAAGTGCTCTACCAACTGAGCTATTTCGGCATATATGAAAGCACAGATAAAATCTATGCTCCTTTTGTAAGATATTGTTCAATCTGGCTGACGGCTTCTTCTTCATCAATTCCATCTGCAACGACAGTCAAATCTTCTATCTGATATAACCTCAGACTCATCATCCCCATCATGCTTTTTACATTTACCTGCTTATTCCCAGTTTCAAATAGGATCTTACTCTCAAACTGGCTTGCCATCTGTACGAGAAATGCTACTGGTCGGTCTTCTTCCTTTAATGCTGCCTCTACTCGAACATTCTTTGAAATCATTCTTCTCCTCCTAATCTCATCTCTTCTGCCATTCTGCTTATCTTCTTCAGTCGATGATTAACACCTGATTTTCCTACCGGTGGATCCAGAAGAGCTCCCAGCTCCTTTAACGTAGCCTCCGGATGCTCTAAACGCAAATAAGCAATATCTTGTAAACCCTGATCCAAAAAGTGAAGACCTTTATGTTCGTCGATGTACCTGATATCCTCTGCCTGCTTCACAGCTGCTGAAACTGTCTTATGAATGTTGGCAGTCTCACAGTTCACACGGCGATTTACCTTATTGCGCATGTCCTTTAGAATTCTGACATTCTCAAGTTCCATTAAAGCAATGTGTGCTTCCATGACATTTAAGACATCTACGATCTTAGAGCCTTCTTTCATGTACACGACGTAATATTTTTTCCGCAAAACAATTTTAGCATCTAATTCAAAAAAATTCAAGACATCTTTTAATTGTCTGGCTGTATCTTCATCTGTGGAAACAACTTCAAAATGATAATTTTTCTCTGGATCACTCATGGACCCTGCCGCCTGAAAGGCTCCACGGATATAGGCTCTCTTACAGCATGTATTCTGTAAAATAATTCCGAATGTGCCGGGCTCTATGAGTTTCACTGCTTTCAATATTAAAACACAATCAGGATGATTGTCAACACTAATTGTATAATTTCGACTTCTTTTCAAAAAATCACTGCGCCCGACCTGAATATTTGCCTGTATGCAGAACACCTCTTTTACCAGTGTGTAAAAGCGCTTTGCCGCAGATACTGTTTCCGTATGAATATGGATTTTGTAACATTCATTTTCCCTGATCACCTCACCGCCAAACTTTATAAATCCTGCAATTTCTGCAATTTTGCAATGTCTGGCACTGGTTTCATTTCTGGATAATTCTTCTTTAATATTGCTTGAAAATGACATTTCCTACCTCGTTATATCTCTATGCTCAGTTTTCACCGAATATGGCAGCTGTTTTAATTTTTCAGCCAGAGCATTGACGATCGTTACAGACCGGTGTTTGCCTCCCGTACATCCGATTCCGATTACAAGATTATACTTTCCTTCTTTAATATAGTTTGGGATGAGAAATTCCAGCATATCCTGCAATTTCTTCAAAAATTCTGCCGACTCATCATACTTCATAACAAACTCCTGAATCGGCTTGTCATTTCCCGTAAGCGGACGCAATTTCAGATCATAAAATGGATTAGGCAGGAAACGAACGTCAAACACAAGATCCACATCCGCCGGTATTCCAAATTTGAATCCAAAAGATACAACCGCAATCTGGAATCGTTCCCCCACTTCACCTTCCAGATAAATCCGGTCAATTTCCTCTTTCAATTCTCTTGTGAGCAACTGACTTGTGTCAATCACATAAGTTGCCTGATCCTGCAGAAATTTCATAACTTCCCGCTCTTTGGCAATACCATCCTCCACTCTCCCATCTCTGGACAGAGGATGATTTCTTCTCGTTTCTTTATAACGCTTTAAAAGAATCCGGTTACTGGCATTCAAATAGAGAATCTCAAACTGAATTCCCATCTTTTCAATCTTTTTGAGCTTCTTCTCCAACTCCTTGATTCTTTGTCCATTTCGTATATCGATTCCCAGCGCGACATTGTTTACAAATGCGGTTTCATCAAGTATCATTTCCGCAAATTTATCAATCAAATCAACCGGAAGATTATCTACACAAAAATATCCGATATCTTCCAACATCTTTAAAGCACTACTTTTTCCTGCCCCGGACATTCCCGTAACTATTACAAATCTCATATGACTCCTTTTAAAACCGCCCGACTCTTTTAACCTCAGGTTCCATTGTAACTCCAAACTGCTCTTTTACCTTATCCTGCACATCCGAAATCAGCTGCATAACATCTGCTGCTGTGGCATCTCCCCGATTAATCACAAATCCACTGTGTTTTTCGGAAACCTGTGCACCTCCAACCTGATATCCTTTAAGTCCTGCATCCTGTATCAGTTTCCCTGCAAAATATCCTTCCGGACGCTTGAAAGTGCTTCCTGCACTTGGATATTCCAGAGGCTGTTTTGTCTTTCGCGCCAACGCATATTCATCCATTTTCTTTTTGATTTCGTCCGAATCTCCTTTTTCCAGAGAAACCACACCCTCCAGAACAATGTATTTATTTTTCAAAACATTGCTCTTTCGATAACCAAGCTCCAGTTCCTCTGCCTTCAGAGTCTTTATCTCTCCCTGCTGTGTGAGCACGGTTACTTCTTTTAACACCTGTACCATCTCACCGCCATAAGCACCTGCGTTCATCACAACAGCGCCTCCGAAAGTACCGGGAATTCCCCCTGCAAATTCAAAACCTGTCAATCCGGCTGCCAACGCTGCCTTTGATGCAGTGCTTAAAAGTGTTCCTGCCTGAATCACCAACTGATTTCCCTGAACTGAAATACCACTGTAATTTTTGTAAATTTGAAGAACCATTCCATCCATTCCACGGTCTGCTACTAACAGGTTACTTCCATTCCCAAGCACAAACAATGCAACCCCCTGCTCTTTTGCAGTCTGACAGGCATGTCTGATCTCATCTAAATCTGATGGAACAACAAATATGTCCGCCGGTCCCCCGATCCGAAACGTTGTATGCTGCTTCATTGGTTCACTGACTAAAATATGATCTTCCGCAATTTTTTCTTTTAACTGATCTATGACTGTCTTCATATTTTCTCCTCTAATTTATGACAACATCAGACTTGCCGCTCCATAAATGCCGGCATCATTTCCAAGGGTTGCCAACACAAATTTGCTTTCCTGTGCCTTTCCAAAGGTATATTTTTTGTAATATTCCTCTACTGCATCCAGAAGGATTTGTCCTGCTTTGGATACTCCTCCGCCTATTACAAAAACTTCCGGATCTACCATAAGTGCAATATTTCCTGATGCAAGAGCAAGTTTTTGCCCAAGAGCTTTCACCTGATCTTTTGCAAATTCGTCTCCGTCTTTCGCCGCATCAAAAATGTCTTTTGCGGTAATCGTATCCATGGAACGCAAACTGCTTTCTTTCTCTGTCTGTGCCAAAGCTTTCTTCGTCTCATAGACAATTCCTGTGGCTGATGCATAGAGCTCAAGACACCCTGTCTTCCCGCAATTACAAACTCTGTCGTCTTCCGGATCTACCGTCATATGTCCAATCTCTCCACCGTAACCATGGCTGCCGTCAATAATCTTGCCGTCAACAATGATTCCGCCGCCGACACCTGTTCCGAGAGTGATCATAACTGCACTTTTACAATCAGATGCCGCTCCCATCCAGATCTCTCCCAGCGCTGCCGCATTGGCATCATTGGTTGCTCTGACCGGACATCCAATCGCATCGGATAACTGTGCTGCCACATCAACACTTCCCCATCCCAGATTTACACACTCGTTTACTTTGGAAAAGTTTAACACTGCCCCGGGAACACCGACACCGATTCCACTCAGATTTTCAGTGGAAATTTCGTTCTGCTTCATGTTCTCTTTGACTGAATCTGCAATGTCACCTAAAATATATTTTCCGTTCTCTTCCGTTCTGGTTTTGATCTCCCATTTTTCTTTCAGAATTCCATCTTCCTGAAATAATCCCATTTTTACAGTAGTTCCGCCAATATCAATCCCATACAAATATTTCATAATTTCTAATCCTCCATTTGTCCTGTTACTCGCTTATAAAGTGCTTCTGCCGCGTTATATCCCATCTTTTTCTGTCTGTGGTTGATGGCTGCCGCCTCAACAATGATTGCAAGATTTCGTCCCGGACGAATCGGAAGTGTATGAGCCGCAACTTTATTTCCAAGATACTCGACATATTTTTCTTCCAATCCGAGACGGTCATAATCTGTCTCCTTATTCCAATCCTCAAGCTGAATGACCAGATCAATTTCCTGCTCCATCTTAACGCTCTCAACACCATATAGATTTTTTACGTCAATGATTCCAATACCCCGAAGCTCAATAAAAAATCTGGTTACTTCCGGAGATGTTCCGATGAGAGTTTTTTTGCTGATTCGCTTGATCTCCACCACATCATCAGAAACAAGACGATGTCCTCTTCTGATCAACTCCAGAGCAGCCTCACTTTTTCCGATTCCGCTCTCTCCTGTAATCAGAATTCCTTCTCCAAATACATCTACCAGAACTCCGTGAATAGAAATGCTCGGTGCAAGCACAACACCCAGCCATCTTATAACCTCCGCCATAAATTCTGAGGTTGCATCTTTCGAAATCAAAATCGGCACCTTATATTTTCTGGCAGTCTTAAGAATCCGTTCACTTGGCTGTAAATTTCTGCAAAAAACAATACACGGAATTCCCGCGCCAATAAACTTCTCAAAAATCGTCTCGGCAGCGACAATGTCTTTTTCAACTTCCTCAATAAAAAGAGACTCCGCCTTTCCTACAATCTGTACCCGGTTCGTGGCAAAATGATCATAAAATCCTGCCAGCTGAAGTGCCGGTCTGTTAATCTCTGCCTGCGTAATATATATATCCCTCGTATTAATCTCCGGAAGAAGTTCTATCAGATTTAATTCTTTTACCAGATCATAGACGGATGCTTTGTGTTCTTTATCCATAATGCTTTCTCCCTTTCTAACATCTCAGTAATCTTTTTGTGAATATATATTTTTATTTTAACATATTTTTTACCCGGAAACATGAAAAAAATCATAGATTGTCTCCGCAATCCTCCGGTTCATTCCGGGAACCTTCAGAAGTTCTTCTACCGTTGCTGTTTTAATCTCTGAAATATTTTGAAAATATTTCATCAGCTCCCTGCGGCGCTTTGGTCCCACACCCTTAATATCATCCAGAACTGAGTGAACTTGTCCCTTCGCCCGAAGCGATCTGTGATACTCAATCGCAAATCGATGAGCTTCATCCTGAATTCTGGTCACTAACAAGAAAGCTTCACTGTTTTTCGAAAAAATGATTTCCTCATTATTATAGTACAATCCACGAGTTCTATGATTGTCATCTTTTACCATACCACAAACCGGTATATTGAGCTCCAATTTTTCAAGGACATTTTTCGCAATATTTACCTGACCTTTTCCTCCGTCCATCATTAAAATATCCGGAAATCTGGTAAAACTGCCGAGTTCAACATCCTTCCCTTCTCTCTTAAGTTCTTTCAGTTCCTTCTGTCCATGAAGAAATCTTCTCGTAAGCACTTCCTCCATACTGGCATAATCATCCGGTCCTTCGATCGTTTTTAATCTGAATTTGCGGTAATCTCTGCGCCTTGCCTTCCCTTTCTCAAATACAACCATAGATGCCACGGTCTGAAATCCGCTGATATTAGATATATCAAAAGCCTCCATGCGATTGAGTCCGCTAACCCCCAGCAGCTGCTCTATCTCCTTTACCGCCCCGATCGTCCGTTTCTCTTCACGCTTTATCTTTTCCCGATCCATCCGCAATACATTCCCAGCATTTTCCTTTGCCATTTCTACCATTCGATGTTTCTGACCACGCACAGGTATATGAAAATGTACTCTGGCTCCTCTTTTCTTCGTAAGCCACTCTTCAATCATCTCTTTTTCTGCGATTTCAAATTCCAAAAAAATCTCTCCCGGAAGATATGGCGTTCCCGCATAAAACTGCTTAACAAAAGCTCCCAAAATCTCTTCCCTTGAAGTCTCCTCATCTGTCTCCATATGAAAATGCTCCCGTCCCAGAAGTTTTCCCTGTCGGATAAAGAAAATAGACACGACGCAATCTTTTTGATCCTTTGCCATAGCTATAATATCCCTGTCTTCAAATCCGAACGTATTAATCTTCTGCCGGTCCATGATCTTTTCGATACTCTTTAGCAAGTCTCTGTATTCCATGGCTTTTTCAAATTCCAGCTCTTTTGAAGCAGATTCCATCTTTTCTCTCAGATCCTTTGCAACATCCTGATAATTTCCATTTAAAAACTTTACAGTTTCGTCTATCTTTTTCCTATACTCTTCACAGGAAATATAACCCTGACAAGGGGCATCACACTGTTTAATCTGATAATAAAGACATGACCGGTCTTTCCCGATATCCTTTGGCAGACGCCTGCTGCAAGTGCGGATTTTAAAAATTTTGCGCAGTAATTCAATCGTGTCATTGACTGCTCCCGCACTGGTATACGGCCCAAAATACTTACCGCCGTCCTGCTTCATCTTTCTTGCCAAATGAATCCTCGGAAACTCCTCATTGATCGTTACTTTAATGTACGGATAACCCTTATCATCCTTTAACATCGTATTGTATTTTGGGCGGTGTTCTTTGATCAGATTATTCTCAAGGATCAATGCCTCCAACTCTGAATCTGTAATAATATATTCAAAATATGCAATATTTTTTACCATGTGCTGGATCTTAACGGACAAATTACGGCTGTCCTGAAAATACTGGCGAACACGGTTACACAGCTTGATCGCCTTTCCCACATATATAATTTCATCTTTTTGATTGTGCATCAGATAAACTCCGGGTTTTGCCGGAAGTTTTTTTAATTCTTCTTGAATATCAAACATGGCAGACCTCCGTTTCACTATTCTACCATACAGAATGTGTTTTTTACATAGAAACTTTTCACACAAAAAGTCCCGCTGTTTCCAGCGGGACTTCTTTATCAAATGAAAAGAGAGGATTAAAAATATATGAAAAACTATGTCTTTAGTATATCAAAAACTAAGTTTCATACAATAGATTAAAAATAAAATTTTCTAAAGAAAGTATAAATTTCTCTAAAGATTTTGTCATCAAGGCTTATGTCTGTTTTTAATTGGAATGAAGAACTACTTCTCCCTTTTTAATCGTTTCCTTTACGTCAATTACTCTCTGATTGCTGCTTCCTTTCCAGTGAAGCTTCGTATCCCTGAGTTCTTCTATGTACGGTCCGTCCACTACAACATCCGTCATCTGTACTGCTTCTAATGTATGAATCTCTTCCCAGACGAATCCTGTATAAAGCCATATGGTTTTTTGAGGAAATTTCATCTTGATTTCTTTTATAAGCTGCGCCGTCTCGCCACAATTTGCAGGATGCAGAGGATCGCCGCCGCTTAAGGTAATACCGGAAATATAAGATTTTGAAAGTTCTTCAAACAACTCCTCTTTTGCTTCCCGGTCAAAAGGAATTCCCCCGCAAATATCCCAGGTCACAGGATTATGGCAGTTTTTACACTTATGAGTACATCCGGAAACCCAGAGAACAACTCTCAGACCGTCTCCATTTAACATGTCATCTTTCGTAATATTATGATATCTCATTTTACATAGACTTCCTTTCTGCAATCTCCGCCATCTTTGCATCATTCAGTCTTGTATCTCCTTTGACTCTGGAATAAGAAAGATATCCATTCATACGGTCAATTTTTGTTAAATTACGGCTTTTGCACACCGGACATTCATCCATTTCCAATTCCTGATGTCCACAGTCATCACAGTAAGCAAGAGAAAGGTTCACACCTTCATAATATCCGAGATCCATGGCACGGCGAACCAGTGTCTTAACCGCCTGCTCATTATAATCAATCGGATACTTCACATACTGGATTTTCCCTCCATTACACAGTTCCCAGAATCTCCCTTCCAGATTCTGCTTTTCAATCGGTGTAATGTTCTCTGTTACATGGCAATGAAAAGAATTACTTACATACTCCCGATCCGATACATTCTCAACAATGCCATATTTTTTGCGGAACTGTTTGACCTGAAGCCCGCATAAATTTTCTGCCGGAGTTCCGTAAATGGCATAAAGATTGCCGTCTTCCTCTTTAAACTGCGCTACCTTGTCATTAATGTAACGCAAAGTCTCCAATGCAAATTCCCCGTCTTCTGACAATGACTTGTGATTATAAAGCTGCTGAAGTTCATTGAGCGCAGTAATTCCAAAGGACGCGGTTGCTGACTTAAGAAGAGGTTTGATTTTATCATGCAGGTTCAAATGACCTCCCAGAAATCCTCCTTCGCAGTACGCCAGCGGATTGGTAGAAGCTTTCATTTCTCCCAGATATTCATAAGTCCTGATATGAAGCTGACGGATCAGATTCAAATAGTAGGAAAGAACCTCGTGAAAATCTCTGTTTTCCTGTTTTGCCCTTGCATAAATCATCGGTAAATGAAGGCTGACCGCCCCGATATTAAACCGGCCTACAAAAACCGGAACATCATTCTCATCTTCCGGCTGCATTCCGCCTTTTTCATACCATGGAGATAAAAAGGCACGACATCCCATAGGACTGATAATTTTACCGTATTTTTTATACATTCCGGCAATATATCCTTCCCCGGTCAGGCTCAGCCAATCCGGATACATCGTTTTTCTGGAACAACGGATTCCTGCCTCAAAAACATCTTCCAGTTCTCCACCCGGTCCATGCAGATTTTCATCATATAAAAATACAAGCTTAGGAAATAAAACCGGTTTCTTGTGCCCTTCTTTTCCCTGTCCTTTTCTTCGAACGTCTAACATCGCAATGGTTGCCATCTTTGCAAATCTTCCGGTTCCTGTGCCTGCTGTCATTGTAATAAACGGATAGTCTCCACGGCTTGAAGAAACACTGTTAAACTTGTACTCAAGTCCCTGGAAGCCCTGCTCCATCTCCCGCTCCACATCTTTTAGAGCCTCTTGCCCGGCACGCTCTGCTGATAACCCCATGGATTCATAACGGTCTTTTGCTCTCTCATAAGACTTCTTGGCATAAGGCTCTAAAATCAACTCAATATTTGGCACAGTAAATCCGCCATACTGCTGACTTGCCGCACTCAGAACAATATCTCCGATAACGTCAAAGGCAACATCCAGTGTCTTTGGTTCATTGTACCAGAGATTCCCCATCTCAAATCCGCCTTTTAACACTGCCTCCACGTCAAACAGACAGCAGTTCATTGTATCTCTTCTGGCAGACATATCATGGATATAAATATATCCGTCACGGCATGCCTGAATTTCTTCTGTTGTCAAAAAGAATTTTTTATAAAGTTCTTTATTTAACTCATTAAAAATCAAACTTCGCTTCGTTGATACAAGTGCACTGTCTGTATTACTGTTCTCTTTATCTCCGATGTACATGATCGACTGGCTTTTTTTATAAACCTCATCCAGCATTTGTACAAAATCCTGTTTATAATTGCGATAATCCCTGTAGCTTTTGGCAACCAGTGGATTCGTCTGTTCCAGAGCGCCCTCCACAACATTATGCATATCGGAAATTGTAACCTCTGCTTTGTTCATGCTCTCTACCTTGTCTGTAACAAACTGACAGATAAACTCAAGCTCTTCTTCTGTAAATTTTACCAGAGCTCTATAAGCCGATTTGTTCACTGCTACAACAACCTTCTGTACATTAAAATCTTCCTTTGTCCCATCCTTCTTAATAACTCTGATCATACTCTTCCCCTTCTTTTATATTTGGTCTGCCATCTTTCGCAAACCAATACTATATATAGTGTACATCCCACCATCCACCCACTAGATCGTGTGAGTATTTCAATATTATCACCGACCGACATGAAAGTCAATACATGATTCTCCCCAAAGTAAGATTCTTCGGTTCTTTGATTTTCTCCGAATTTTCGATAGTATGCGCCACATATTCCCCAAAAGAAATCGGAAGATTTTTTTCTCTGGAAAATACTTCTTCTATATTCTTTTCCGTCTTTAAAACAAAGACGGATTTTGCAATATGAGGATGCTGCAATAACTCCGTTACTATTTTTGAATCCGCCTTCTGATTCCCGAAAAACACAACCTTTAAGTGTCCGAAATTCTGCTGCTTTGCCTGATACTTCTCCCAAATCTTATTGGCATCCTGAAAAGAATCTGCAAGAAATGTAATGGATTTCGATGGTACTTTTGTCCCCATATTACTCTCGTTCCCATCAAAATCTGCATATGAATAGCGTATCAGATATTTTTTCTCATTGATTTTTTCAAATCCCATGGCAAGAATAAAACAGCTGTCTTCAATATCTCTCTGCTTTTTGCAGCCGGTCCCACTCCACATCATTGTGATCACAAGAATTCCTGCAAAGATTCTCCTAAACGCTCTCATGGTCCTTCCTCCTTCTCACAAGCCAAAACAAAATCACCGGAAGCACAAGCCCGGCTGCCAGATTTCCATAAATAAATGGATAAAAATATTGATGAAACCACTCCTGTCGGTCTACCAGCCACTCTGTCAGCAGAAAAATCCCCCCATAGGATAATATCACACCCACTATTCTTCCTTTTCCAAATGCGTGTTTTACACTCTCATTGGCATAAAACAGATATCCACTGAATACGCAAAATACTCCTACAATCCAAAATGCAATTAAAAAAATATCAAGCCTTGCCATGATTCCTCCCGGCATAGCAGCACCCTGTGCCATGGACATCACCGGATTTCGGTCAAACAATGTCAATTCTCTTCCGAGAGAACCTACCGTCACAACAAAAATCCCCACAAATAAAAGCGTCACACCCAGAAGTGATCGCAGTTTCATATCTCCCTGCTTCATATCTCCCCGATAAAACCATACTAGCTCAATGGGATGCAGGAGTGCCAGTAAGAGAAAACTCCCCTGCACAAAAGTCTTCCACTGAAATCCGTCTGTCACAAGCTGATCAAAGGAGAGATTCCCCACACTTAGCAGCAATACAAAAAGCACAGGTGCAAGTACAAACCAAAAGATTCCTTCCATTACACGACCTCTCTCTTTAAGCCCTCCTCGGTTCATCTGATAAGCCAGCAGAACCAACGGAAAGCCTATTAAATATCCTGATCTCCCGGGCATAAGATATTGACGGGATAAAGAGACGATACACATGTAAAAAAATCCTGCATTGATTAAAAATCTCAGATAATAAATCCATGTTACCCACCGATATTTCTTTAAAACCCGTTCTACCGAAATTCCTTTTGCTGTTTTTGCAGTAACAAGCAGATAAATCCCCGCCAGAATACACGCCGTAATTACGGCAGGCAAACCACAGCCATAGGCGCCCTGAAGTGCAATTTGAGGAAGAAACATAGCAGCCGCAGAAAATGTCTCCAGAATGAAAATGCGATTACCCTGTCTCTGAGTAATATTTTGTGATTTATTTTTCATTCTCTTCCTCCTTCTGCCTGATTCTTGCTCCCCGTCTTGTAAATTCCGGCCGGTATTTCATATTTCTGAGTGGTGCCCGAACCAAAAAGTCCTGAAAACCTGTCATTTTTTCGCCCTTTTTCCCGGTAACCGGATACATATACGGAACTCCATAATTTTCCAGACAAAATAAGTGAATGAAAACTCCCAGAAATCCGAGAAAGAACCCGTAAAGTCCCCAGATTGCGCACATTAGTATGATAAAAAACTTCATTAATCGAAAAGCGCTATTAAAAATCTCATTTGGAATAGAAAATGTAGAAATCGCTGTCAGTGCCACAACAATGACAACGATCGTGCTGACCAGATGAGCATCGACTGCCGCCTGTCCCACAATCAGCCCTCCGACTACTCCAATCGTGCCTCCAAGCTGCCCCGGAAGCCGAATTCCTGCTTCTCGCAGCAATTCAAATGAGAGTTCCATCAGCAGAACTTCCACTACCACAGGAAAAGGAACTCCTTCTCTGGCCGAGATCAGTGCCAGAAGAAAAGATGTCGGCAGTACTTCGGGATGAAAGCTTGCTATCGCCACATAAAATCCCGGAAGCCCTACTGCAAGAAATGCTGCAATATATCTTAAAACTCTCGCAAAAGTTGCAGTTTCCCATCGATTATAATAATCATCACTTGCCTGAAAAAATACATTCATTGTCACCGGAAGCAATAAAACCATCGGTGAGTTATCCACCACTACGGCAATTCTGCCTTCCATCAGGGCAGATGCCGTCTTATCGGGTCTTTGCGTCAACTGATAAACAGGAAAAGGAGTCTTACTGTTCTTTTCCAAAAACTGCTGCAGCATTCCGCTATCTAACATGCCATCGACACATATTCCGTCCAACTGCTTTTTAATTTTCTCTAACACATCCTCTCTGACCAGATCCTCTATATACATCAGTGCATAATCAGTCTTACTCCTTGTTCCAACCTGCTTTTGCAATACTTTTAATCTTGTATCTCGGATTCGTCTTCGAATCAATGCCGTATTTGTTCGCAGACTCTCATTAAAGCTGTCTTTCGGGCCGACCATTGCCACTTCCTCATCCGCCGTCTGCACCCCTCTGGTAGGAAAAAATTTGCTGGATATAAAGAGTGCCTGTTCCATCCCATCCAAAAAAATCACTGTATTTCCGGATAATACAGCAGTCATGGCATCTTCCATTGTAGTAATCCATTTCCAGTCAGCATTCTCAAGCACCCATTGGTCAATGGCCTGCCGCGCATCCCTGAACGGATCTAAAACCATAGGCTTAATGACAGATTCCCGGAGCAATTCCGTATTGACCAACCCGTCCACATAAACCAGATACATTGCCAGGTTTTTCTTCTTGCCAATCTTAAATTTTTTCTTCACCAGGTCATTGCAGTCTGCCATAACTTCTTCCACATAACAAATATTTTTCTGGAGATTTTTTGAAATATTTCCAATAAGCCGATGTTCTCGATTGTGAAATTGATCCATCCAAAATCCGCCTCTCTCTTTTTTTCTTATTGTGCACAGGATTTTTCAAAACTATTCATTTACTTCCTTTTTCTGCGGTTCTATAATGAACACAGGACAAAGCGGACAAGTCCGCATCAAACTCCCTCTATCCCTCAATCTTTGAGGG
>OBYP01001082.1_pt1 | contig 15812 bp, 12 predicted proteins | sample 1501461 | NCBI WGS metagenome assembly OBYP01 (sample SAMEA2580201, study PRJEB22360) | human gut metagenome | biome: human gut; feature: human-associated habitat; material: faeces | place: Denmark | collected 2008/2010 | reverse complement strand
CCTTTTTCTGAGCTATATCATACCCGCAAACGGTCACCTGGCCGCCGTTCTTATCATACAGATTCAGAATGGTGTGGAGCAAAGTGGTTTTCCCGGCTCCGTTGACGCCTACCAGCCCTGCGATGTGGCCGGGCTCCACCCGGAAGGAAATCTGATTCAGATGCAGTGTCCCCAGGCGTTTTTCCAATCCGCTGACCTCCAATAATGGCTCCATGGCTCTACTCCCAACTGTTTATATTGATATATACAGCATATATACAGCCGGAGGCCATGCCAATCCATAAGACGAAAATAAAAACAGCTCTTTTTAATCCCGGTTCATACAGCTTTGAACCAACCCGGCCCATTTTTTTAGGGAAAACAGTAAAAAATATGGGATGACGCCCCACCGTGGTAAATTATGGTAAAAGGGAAAGCGTCAGGAGAAAGAAAAACCAATATATTGTATATGGTACAAAAACAAAACACAACATGTGGAAAACAGTGTAAAATGCAGTTTTTTGTGGGTTCGGCAAGACGTACTTTTTTAGGGGAAGGGGTTGATTTTGCTTGCAAAATACCTTAAGTTATACTAAAATCATATTTAAAGTGGTGGAAAGTGGTACGAAGTGGTAGGAAGTGGTGAGTTATCCGCACAGGCGGGGCAGGATTGCATATCTGTCGCGCAGACTATAAGAAAATGCGGCACTGCTTTTATTCAGAACTGATACATGCAGGGAGGCAGCTTCGGCAGTGTTTTCCGTGACAGGCCACTTTTAAGGCGGTGATTGTCATGTTCATGGGAGAGTACAATCATACAATTGATGCGAAAGGCAGGCTGATCATACCTTCAAAATTCCGCGAGAGCTTGGGTGAGGAATTCGTAATTACGAAAGGTTTGGACGGCTGCTTATTTGTGTATGACAATCAGGAATGGAACGCCTTTGAGGAGAAGCTGAAGGCTTTACCTCTGAATAAGAAGGATAACCGTCAGTTTGTCAGGTTTTTCCTTGCGGGCGCTGCCCAGGTGGAAGTGGACAAGCAGGGGAGGATACTGGTTCCCGGGAATCTGCGCGATTTTGCGGAGCTGGAAAAGGATGTGGTACTGGTCGGCGTGGCCAGCCGCATTGAGATCTGGAGCAAAGCAAGATGGGAAGGTATCACAGAGGATGAGGACGAGGCAATGGAAGACATTGCGGAACGTATGGCAGATCTGGGGCTTGGCATATAACGGAAAGGTGACGGCGGAATGGAGTTTGCACACAAGTCTGTACTTTTGGACGAGACAATAGAAGGACTGAAGATAAAACCTGACGGGATTTACCTGGACGGCACGCTTGGCGGCGGCGGACACAGCAGCGAAATCTGCAGAAGGCTTTCAGGAGGGCGCCTGATCGGAATCGATCAGGACGCGGAAGCCATTGCGGCTGCCACCGAAAGGCTGGAGCCTTTCCGGGAAAAGGTGACTCTCGTCAGGGATAATTATTGTAATGCACCGGCTGTGGTGAAAAGCCTGGGGCTTGAAGGCGTTGACGGAATCGTACTGGATTTGGGCGTTTCCTCTTATCAGCTGGACAATGTGGAACGGGGCTTTTCATACAGATACGACACGGCCCTGGACATGAGAATGGATACGAGACAGTCCCTTTCCGCAAAAGAGATTGTCAATGAATACCCGGAGCGGGAGCTTTACCGGATCATCCGCGATTACGGCGAGGATCAGTTTGCCAAGAACATCGCCAAGCACATCGCGGCGGCAAGAAAGGACAGGCCCATCGAAACGACCGGGGAGCTGAATGAGCTGATTAAAGCGGCAATCCCCGCAAAGATGCGGGCGAATGGAGGACACCCCTCCAAACGGACGTTTCAGGCCATCCGCATTGAGTGCAACCACGAGCTGGACGTGCTCAAGAACTCGCTGGATGAGCTGATTGGTCTGCTGAATCCGGGAGGCCGCATTTGTATAATTACCTTTCATTCCCTGGAGGACCGCATAGTGAAGTCGGCCTTCCGTAAAAATGAGAATCCCTGCACCTGCCCACCGGATTTCCCGGTATGTGTGTGCGGAAAGGAATCCCAGGGAAAGGTAATCACAAGAAAACCCATACTGCCCGGCGCACAGGAGCTGGAAACCAATTCCCGTTCCAAGAGCGCAAAGCTGAGGATATTTGAAAAGAAGGAGTAGTTAATCAAAGCATAGCTGCCGGTACGGTGCGCAGCTATGAGTAAAGGAGAATTGCCATGGCACAGACAGGAAAAAGCAGACAATACAGAAGCACTGGAAAAAGCGAATACAGAAGATCAGACAGCCGCAGTGCATATGTGGCAGGCAATACGGTAAGAAAGCTGGACGTAGTTGAAGAGATACATAAGCCCCGGAAGCAGGAGCTGAGCCATGCGGTAAAGAAGAACAGGGACAAGGCCGTTTACATGAATCTGGGCTATGTGCTGTTTTTGAGCGCCTCCCTGCTTGTGGCGGGCATTGTTTTGATTGGATATATCCGTCTGCAGTCGGAGATTACCGCAAGCGTAAAGCACATTGCGGCGATGGAAAGCACGCTGAACAGCCTGAAGGTATCCAATGATGAAGAATACAGCAGAATCGAAAGCTCTGTTGATTTGGATGAAATCCGCAGAATCGCCATTACGGAGCTGGGGATGACATATCCGAATCAGGACCAGATTGTAACGATTCCCGATGAAGGCAGCGATTATGTAAGACAGCTTGCAGACATTGATGATTAAATTGCGGCTGAACCTGCGGTTGTTGGGATATTTGGCGGCTGCAGGACAGTTACATTAAAAGTGGGTGACAGTTTGGACAGAAACAGACAGAACGGCGACAGAAAAGAAGCGCAGAATACAAACAGATTTACAACGAAAATGCAAAAGAAGCTGGTAGTACTGTATTTCCTGGTATTACTGGCTTTTGCAGGATTAAGCGCCAGATTGGTCCTGATCAACCGGGACAACGGCGAGCAGTATAAAAAGCAGGTCCTTTCCCAGCAGCAGTATACCAGCCGGACGATTCCCTTCAAGCGGGGGGAAATCCTGGATTCCAAGGGGACGAAGCTGGCAGTGAGCGAGAAGGTGTATAACCTGATTCTGGACTGTAAGCTGATGAATGAAAAAGAAGAATATGTGGAGGGCACCATAGCGGCGCTGGCCCAGTGCTTTGACGTGGATGAATCGGAAATCCGCAAATACAGTTCGGATAATCCCACCTCCCAATACCATATACTGAAGAAACAGCTGACCTATGATGAAATTGCGCCTTTCCAGGAGCTTGTAAACAATGAAGAGACGGGAAAGTATATCCAGGGCGTGTGGTTTGAAGAGGAGTACCGGCGGGTATATCCCAACAATACGCTGGCCAGTGACGTCATCGGCTTTACTACCAAGGACAATGTGGGAAATTACGGGCTGGAGGCATACTATAACGATATTCTCAGCGGGGTAAACGGCAGGGAATACGGCTACATGAACGACGATTCCAACCTGGAGAGGACCACCAAGGCGGCAGTGGACGGCTATAACCTGGTTTCCACCCTGGATGCCAACATCCAGGGTATCGTGGAGCGCAAGCTGCAGGAATACAATGATACCTATAAGAATGCGGCCAGAGAAGGAAACGGCGCCTATAATACCGGTTGTATCATCATGGATGTAAATAACGGAAATGTGCTGGCCATGGCCAGCTATCCTTTTTACAATCTGAATGAACCCAGAAATACGGACATGCTGCTGGGGCAGAACGTAATCAATGAAAAAGCGGAGCTCCAGGAGACTGTAATTAATGAAGAAACACTTGCTTCCATGGATGAGGATACCCTGTACCGCCAGCTGAACGCGCTGTGGAAGAATTACTGTATTTCTAGTACCTTTGAGCCCGGTTCCACAATGAAGCCCTTTACCGTGGCGGCCGGACTGGAAAGCGGCAAAATGACAGGAAACGAAACCTACCAGTGCAACGGCAGCCTGACAGTTGTTGAAGGCCAGAAGCCCATCAAATGCCATAGCTACCGGGTGGGAGGAGACGGCATTGTGAGTGTGGCCGGCGCGGTGGAGCGTTCCTGTAATGTGGCCCTGATGAAGATGGGGCAGACAATTGGAAAAACCACATTTTTGAAATACATGCAGGATTTTAACTTTGGGCTGAAGACCAACATAGATTTGTACGGAGAAGCCAGGACGGCCTCCCTTGTATTTACGGAGGATTCCATGGGGCCCATGGAGCTGGCAACGGCATCCTTCGGCCAGGGCTTCAACGTGACCATGATCCAGATGGCGGCCGGCTTCAGCTCCCTGATAAACGGAGGCTACTATTATGAGCCTCATATGGTAAGCAAGATCACCGCTTCGGACGGTTCGGTGGTGCAGAATATTGAACCCCGTCTTTTAAAGCAGACCGTATCCGAATCAACCTCTGCCAAAATACGTGATTACTGCGTGGATGTTGTGATGGGGGAACACGGCACCGGCCATACGGCAAGACCGGCCGGCTACATCATCGGCGGAAAGACCGGCACGGCGGAGACACAGCCCAGAGGAAACAGGCAGTACGTGGTTTCCTTCATTGGCTTTGCGCCTGCGGATGACCCGCAGATCGCCATCTATGTGGTAGTGGACCGTCCCAATTCCGATAAACAGGACGATGCCAAGTATGCCACAAGGATTGTGCGCAGCATTTTAACAGAGGTTCTTCCTTATATGGATATTTTCATGACAGAGCCTCTTTCCGAGGCAGAGCAGAAGGAACTGGAAGAACAGCAGATCGCATATAAGCAGCAGCTGATGACCTCCGTGAGCGGAAATGACGTGAGCGGCAACGATATCAGCGGCAATGATGCGGGAGGAGACGGCACGCCGGCGGCCGGGGAAAATGGAGAAGGCACCGGGGAAAATACGGGAGGAAACCAGGATAATCCGGACAAGCCCAAGATAGATATTGATCCGGATACCGGATATGGAGTACTTCCTGATGGAACCAAGGTGGATCCCGTTACGGGAGAAGCCATTGATGAAGATACACCGCTGGATCTTCCGGAACCTAATCTGCCGCTTGACGGAACCCAGGGCGGAGAGGACGGAGGCGATTCTCCTTTTTAAGCCGGAGCCAGGGAAAATATCCGGGTGGGTATTGCGGAAATTTTCCTGAAAGTACGGAGCCCGGCCGGGAACTCTTTTATACATAAGAAGAGCAAAATGGGAATAACCTCATAAATCCGGTAATAGATTGTATCAATTACCGCTTTATGAGGTTTTCCAATGGAAGAGAAAAACAAAACATTCCACAGAAAGAAAACAGTCTGGGCCTTTGTGCTCTGCCTGGCCGCCTTTCTGGGCCTGACCGGAAGGCTGGTCTATCTGATGGTATATCAGTCCTCCTACTATACACAGGCGGCCCAGGAGCTTCACCAGAGGGAAAGAAACATCAAGGCCAAGCGGGGGAGAATAATAGATGCCACAGGAACGGTGCTGGCGGATAACAGGACGGTATGTAATATTTCCGTTATCCACAACCAGATTACGGATCCGGACAAAGTGGTGGAGGTGCTTTCCCGGGAGCTGGGGCTTGAAGAGGAATATGTCAGAAAGCGTGTGGAAAAATACACCGCCATAGAAAAAATAAAGAGCAATGTGGACAAAGCGGTAGGGGATGTTATCCGTGATTACCAGCTGGACGGCGTCAAGGTGGATGAGGACTATAAGAGATATTATCCCTTTGACAGCCTTGCTTCCAAGGTCCTGGGCTTTACGGGAGGCGACAACCAGGGAATTGTGGGGCTGGAGGTCAAGTATGACGAATATCTCCAGGGAGAACCGGGAACGATCCTGACGGTGACCGACGCAAGAGGAGTGGAGGTTACGCAGGAGGGGGAGGACCGGGTGGAGCCGGTGAACGGCGACGACCTGCATATCAGCCTGGATGTGAATATTGAGCAGTATGCCACGCAGCTGGCTTACCAGGCGCTGGCGGCCAAGGAGGCGGAAAGCGTTTCCATTCTGGTAATGAAGCCGGATAACGGCGAAATCCTGGCCATGGTCAATGTGCCGGAATTCAATCTGAACGATCCCTTCACCCTGCCGGAGGGAACGGTGACGGAAGGGCTTTCGGAGGAGGAAAAACAGAACCTGCTGAACCGGATGTGGAGGAACGGCTGTATCAACGATACCTATGAGCCGGGATCCATTTTCAAGATAATCACCGCTGCCGCCGGACTGGAGGAGGGCGTGGTGACCATGGAAGACAATTTCAGCTGCCCCGGTTATATTATGGTGGAGGATCGCAGGATCCGGTGCCATAAAACCTCAGGTCACGGGGCAGAAAACTTTGTCCAGGCTACCATGAACTCCTGCAACCCCGTATTCGTTACGGTGGGGCTGAGGCTGGGAGCGGACAATTACTACAGATATTTTAACCAGTTCGGGCTTCTTACCAAAACAAATGTGGATTTGCCGGGAGAGGCCGGGACTATCATGCACAAGCCTGAAAACATCGGTCTGGTGGAGCTGGCGACCATATCCTTTGGCCAGTCCTTCCAGATAACGCCCATTCAGCTGGCAACCACGGTTTCCTCGCTGATTAACGGCGGCAACCGCATTACGCCCCATTTCGGCGTAAGGACGGTAGATGAAGCGGGCAATGTGACGAATACCTTCGAATATCCCGTCACCACGGGAATCGTATCGGAGGATACCTGCGAAAAACTGCGTTATATGCTGGAACAGGTAGTGGAAAACGGAGGTGGTAAGAACGGATATGTGGAAGGCTACAGGGTGGGAGGCAAGACGGCGACGAGCCAGACCCTGCCCAGAGGTACGGGACGCTATATTGCCTCGTTCCTGGGATTTGCCCCGGCCGATGATCCGAAGGTGCTTGCCATGGCCATTATTACCAACCCTCAGGGGGTATACTATGGAGGACAGGTGTCCGCGCCGATTGTCCGCCAGCTCTTTGAGAACATCCTTCCTTACCTGGAAAAAATGGACTACAGCATAGATGGGCAGCAGGCAAATTGAAAGGAAAGGCTGACTGAACAGTCACGGGAAAGGTCAAATGAGTTTATCCGTTTGTCTTCCGGTTCTCATCTCGTTTCTTGTAAGCGTGTTTCTGGGACCGGTAATCATACCTTTTCTAAAGAGACTTAAGGCTGGGCAGACCGTCAGAGATGAAGGACCCAAAAGCCATTTGAAAAAGAACGGAACGCCGACGATGGGAGGAATCCTGATATTGTCGGCCATGATAGTAACCTCCCTTTTTTATATGGAGGATTATCCGGAAATCAAGCCCATTCTCCTGATGACTCTGGGGTTTGGGCTGATCGGGTTCCTGGATGATTACATAAAGGTAATCCTGAAGCGTTCCATGGGGCTTACCCCAATACAAAAGATGGCGGGGCAGCTGGTAGTGACAGGCCTTTTTGCCTATTACCTGTTAAAATGCACGGATATCAGCCTGGCGGCGAAGATTCCCTTTATGCCGGGGAAAGAGCTGGACTTGGGCTGGCTGAATATCCCCCTTTTATTTTTTATCGTCATTGGAACGGTGAACGGCGCCAATTTCACCGACGGCCTGGACGGCCTGGCAGCCAGTGTCACGGTGCTGGCGGCAAGCTTCCTTTCGGCGGCGGCCATAGGTACGGGGACGAGAATCGAACCTGTCACCTGCGCTGTTGCGGGGGCGCTGCTGGGATTTCTGCTGTTTAATGTGTATCCTGCCAGCGTTTTCATGGGGGATACCGGTTCCCTGGCGCTGGGGGGCTTTGTGGCGGGGGCCGCCTATATGATGCAGCTTCAGCTGTTTATACCGATTATCGGGTTTATTTATCTTATCGAGGTGGTTTCCGTAATCCTCCAGGTGCTTTTTTTCAAGCTGACCGGAGGGCGGCGGCTCTTCCGGATGGCGCCCCTGCATCATCATTTTGAGCTGGGGGGCTGGTCGGAAACAAGGATTGTGGCGTTTTTTTCTGTCGTTACGGCTATCCTTTGCCTGGTGGCGCTTATCGCCATATAAAAGGCGGGAAGAAGTTCTAAGGCAGCAAAGGACGCTGCCTAAGAACTTCTATGTCCCGCCTGGAAGAATGGCGGGGGCCATTCTTCCGGGGGCTTGGAGTGCGGGAGAAAGGGCGAGAGGAAAGGGCGGGAAGCGGTTGGGGAAGAGTTGAGTATGTTTGGAGAGTGGGGGTATGGGGGATATATTGTTAGCTTGATGGTGTATGGGTTTGGGATGGAGTAGGAATTTTGACTTTGTCTGCTGCGGCGGGCGGATGGGAGTGGAGATGAATATAGAAGGAAAAAAGGTTTTGATAGTAGGGACGGGGAAGAGCGGGATTGCTGCTGCGGCGCTGCTTTCTCAGGTGGGGGCGGTGCCTGTCCTTTTTGATGAAAATGAGAGTACGGATAAGAGGGAAGTGGAGAAGAAGCTGCCGGAGGGGGTGCGGGCGGAGGTTATTACGGGAAAGCTTCCGGATCAGGCTGCGGATGAGGCGCAGCTTCTGGTGCTCAGCCCTGGTGTTCCGGTGGATACGCCTTTTGTGGAGAAGTTCAGGGACAAGGGTGTGCGTGTTTGGGGTGAGGTAGAGCTGGGCTATGCTTTTTCCAAAGGTAAGGTGATAGCGATTACCGGGACCAATGGCAAGACCACGACTACGGCTCTTACGGGAAAGATTATGAGCGATTATTATTCCTCCGTTTTTGTGGTGGGGAATATCGGCACGCCTTATACGCTGGAAGCTCTGCATACACGGGAGGACAGCGTGACGGTGGCGGAAATCAGCAGCTTCCAGCTGGAAACCACGGAGAATTTCCACCCGGCGGTGACGGCCATCCTGAATATTACGCCGGATCATCTGAACCGGCATCATACCATGGAAAATTATGTGGCGGTGAAGGAATCCATTACCAAAAATCAGACGGGGGAAGATACCTGTGTGTTGAACTATGAGGATCCTTATACCAGGGATTTCGGGGAACGGTGCCCGGCGTCGGTGGTCTGGTTTTCTTCAGCCAGGAAGCTTGAAGAGGGGTATTATCTGGACGGAGAGGATATCTGCCGCAGCGTGGGCGGAGCGGAGGAACGGCTCATGAATATCCACGATATGCAGCTTCTCGGAATCCATAATGTGGAAAATGTCATGGCGGCAATTGCCATGTCTTCGTCATACGGCGTGCCTATGGAGCATATACTGAATACAGTGAAGCATTTCAAGGCGGTGGAGCACCGGATTGAATATGTGGCAACCAAAAAAGGGGTCGCCTATTACAACGATTCCAAAGGAACCAACCCGGACGCGGCCATCCAGGGAATCCGCGCCATGAACCGGCCGACCATACTGATTGGGGGCGGCTATGACAAACAGAGCGAATATGATGAATGGATCGAGGCCTTTGACGGAAAGGTCAGGCTGCTTGTCCTGATCGGACAGACAAAGGAAAAAATAGCGGAGTGTGCCAGAAAACATGGTTTCAACAATATTGTTTTCGCAGATACATTCGAGGAATGTATGGATATCTGTGTGAAAAATGCAGTTTCCGGAGACGCAGTACTGCTTTCACCCGCCTGCGCCAGCTGGGGAATGTTCCCCAACTATGAGGTGAGGGGAGATATGTTCAAGGAATATGTGAATCAATTGAAGGAGTGATTGCGTGGCATCCAGAAGAAACAAAAAGCAAGCTGAATATTTTTTTGATTATACCCTGCTGTTTATCGTATTGTTCCTGCTGGGCTTCGGAATGATCATGGTTTATTCCACCAGCTCCTACGAGGCGTCCCTTTCGGCCAGCCTGAAATACGATGAAGCCTATTATCTCAAGCATCAGGCGCTGGCTGCCGTGATGGGGCTGGTGGCAATGATTGTTGTGGCAAACATCCCTTATCACTTCTGGGAAAGGTTTGCGGTGCTGGGATATTTTGTGTCGGCCATCCTCATAGCGCTGGTCCTTACGCCCCTGGGCATTGAGGCCAATGGAGCCAGGCGCTGGCTGAATCTGGGACTTTCCGTACAGCCTGCGGAAATCGCAAAGCTGTGTATGATCCTTTTTTTAGCCAGCTTCATCTGTAAGATGGGAAAAGGGATCCGGACCGGAAGGGGCTTCTGGCTGGTGCTGATGATTCCCGTGCCCATCTGTCTGATGGTCTGGAAAATTACCAATAACATGAGTTCCGCAATTATTATTTTCGGTATTGCGCTGCTGATGCTTTTTGTGGCAAGCCCGGACTACAAACGGTTTGTGCTGATGGGAGCCGCAGGCGTGGCGGCGGTGGCGGCGCTGGTATTTGCCATTATCCAGATGGAACACAGCGATCTGGGCTTCCGCGGGGGCCGTATCCTGGCCTGGCTGAACCCGGAAGCCTACGCTTCCGGTACCGGCTTTCACACGCCGCCGGCGCCGCAATGTTCAGGAGGCGCTGTATGGCATTGGCTCCGGCGGCATTTTCGGCAAGGGGCTGGGGCAGAGCATGCAGAAGCTGGGCTTCCTTCCCGAAGCGCAGAACGACATGATTTTTTCCATTATCTGTGAAGAGCTGGGGCTGTTCGGCGGCATAGCGGTTATTTTGCTTTTTGTGCTGCTCATCTGGCGTTTCATGGTAATTGCCAACAATGCCTCGGATTTGTTCGGCGCGCTTTTGGTGGTTGGAGTGATGGGGCATATTGCCATTCAGGTGATCCTGAACATCGCCGTAGTAACCAATACCATTCCAAACACCGGTATTTCCCTGCCGTTTATCAGCTACGGTGGCTCCTCGGTCATGTTCCTGCTCATTGAAATCGGACTTGTCCTCAGCGTGGCCAAGGGCATTAAGCTGAAAAATGTGTAGAAAGAAAAAAGGCCGCTACAGGGCGGCCCAAACCGCTGCCAGGAGGGCCGCAAAGCCATAGGCAGTAACATTTATGTCACCTTCCGCATAGGATAGAATAGTTCTGTTTAGGTAATTTTTCAGTCAGGCCGGCGCACATGCTGCGCTGTCCGTAAGAAAGTGATCCGGGAGTGCCAAAATTCACCGCCAAAGGCAATTTGGGATGAGTTTTGACAGAAACTGTGAAGGCACTGAACAATTACCTGTTTTGAAAAAATCCGGGAAGGTGGACATTTGAAGTCTATTTATATCAGCGGAAACGCGCCCTTGTACGGCGAAGTTACAATCCAGGGTTCCAAAAACGCGGCGCTGCCGATCATGGCAGCGGCTCTTTTGATTCCTGGGATCAGTGTACTGAAGAACTGTCCCCGCATAGCGGATGTGGAATATATGTGCCGGCTGCTCCAAAGCATCGGCTGTTTTGTGGAACGGGATAAAAATGAGGTACGCATCGATGCGTCGGCAGTCAGCAGGAGCCGGCTGCCGGAGGAATATGTAACGATGATGCGCTCGTCCGTCATGCTGATGGGGCCCATGCTGGGAAGAACCGGTGAGGTATCCCTGCATTATCCGGGAGGCTGTGTCATAGGAGACAGGCCGATTGATATCCATCTAAAGGCATTAAGAAGTCTGGGCACCTGTTACAGCGACAGTGATCAGGAACTGGAGGCCTGGACGGCAGGCCTTAGGGGAACGGATATTTTACTGGAGTTTCCCAGTGTGGGCGCCACGGAAAACGCCGTTATGGCGGCGGTGGCGGCGGAGGGCGTGACCAGGATACGAAGGTGCGCCATGGAGCCGGAAATCGGCAGCCTGTGTGCATTCCTTCGATGTGCGGGCGCAGATATCCGGGGCGAGCAGACGGGCTGTATTACAGTAAGGGGCGGCAAGGCGCTGCATCCCTGCTGCTTTGAAATCCCTTCCGACAGGATTGTGGCGGGAACCTATCTGTGTGCCTGCCTGGCTGCGGGCGGTGAGATTTTTATGAAAAATTCCCCGGAAGGCCAGCTGAACGCCATGGAGGATGTGGCCATACGTATGGGCTGCAGCCTGCGCAGAGGGGACGAAGGGCTGTGGGTACAGCGAAGGGGAATCCTTTTTTCGCCGGGTTACGTGGAAACGGGCAGCTATCCCGGTTTTCCCACGGATCTCCAGTCGCCTTTGCTGGTGGCCATGGCGCTGGCAGACGGGGAAAGCAGACTGAAGGAAACAATTTTTAATGACCGTTTCGTGGTAGTGGCGGAGCTGAACCGTATGGGCACGGAAATTGACGTACAGGATAACAAGCTGGCCTGTGTCCCCGGCGGGCGGAGGCTCACCGGCAGACAGGTGACCGCCAGCGAGCTGCGGGGCGGGGCTGCGCTTGTGGTCGCCGGGCTGTGTGCGGAAGGACTTACCGCAGTGGGAAACAGGTATTTTATTGACCGCGGCTATGAAGATATCTGCCGGGATTTAAGACAGCTGGGAGCGGATATCGACAGCTGGTGAAAGCGGCAGGGGAAGGCTTATAAGGCTTCTGCAATTCCGGAAGCCTTTGCGGGAAGCCTTGAGAAGTGATAAAGCTAATCGGATGCATAAGGGCAGGAACTGTAAATGAAGACGGATGAAATGAAAAAACAGAAGAAAAAATCCGTTCAGGATCATAAAACAGGCAGCGGGAAAAAGCCTGCTGCCGCTGCGCCCAAGAAGAAAACGGTTCCTGGCGCCGGTACGTCCAAAGGCGGAACGGGCAAAGGCGGGATATCCAAAGGGGGCGCGGCCAAAGCTGGCCCGTCCAAAACCAACCCGTCCAAAGCTGGCCCGTCCAAAACCAACCCGTCCAAGGCAAGCCCGTCCAGAGGCGGAGGCTCCAAAGCTGTCCTGGCCAAACCGGAAAAGTCCCGGACCGGATATTCCCCCCCTCAGGGCGAACGCAAAAAAAACGCCGGCAGCCCGGGAACGGTAAGAAGCATCAGCAGGGTGGCGGCCACCACATCCACTGGCAGCAAGCTGCGGGTGGTTATGGGAAATGCGGACAGCGGCGGTGGCAGAGGAGGAAAGGGGCTGCAGTCCCTCCGGCCCAGGGGCCCGGGACGCGGCCTGATTGCGGCCGGAATATTCCTGTTTCTTTTGCTGATTGCGTCTGGTGTGCTCTTTTACATAGGAAAACATTATCATGTGGAAACCATTTATGTGGAAGGGAACGTGCATTATACCAACGAGGAAATCATACAAATGGTGACCTCCGAGCGGCTGGGGGACAACTCCCTCTACCTCTCCCTGAAATATAAAAATAAGGGAATCAGGGGAATTCCCTTTATCGAAAACATGGATGTAAAGGTCCTGGCGCCAGACACCATTAAGATTGTGGTTTATGAAAAGGCTGTGGCCGGGTACGTGGAATATCTGGACAAGTACATGTATTTTGACAAAGACGGAACCGTGGTGGAGGCTTCCGATGCCAAAACTGCCGGAATCCCCCAGGTGACGGGAATTCCGTTCAACCAGGTGGTGCTTTATGAACCCCTGCCGGTGGACAACCAGGAGGTATTTAAGGAAATACTGTATATGACCCAGATTTTGTCGAAATATGAAATCAGCGCCGATAAAATTTATTTTGACGACTCGTACGAAATGACGTTATATTTTGGCGATGTGAGAGTTAAGCTGGGCAATGACGACAACGTGGAGGAGAAAATTTCAAGACTCAAGCAAATACTGCCTGCGGCCGCGGGAACAAAAGGAGTCTTCCACATGGAAAATTATTCCGGAAGCGGCTCTAATGTTACCTTTGAACAGGATAAATAAGTAGAAGAAAATGAAAAAAGATATTGCGTTCTTCGCAAAATAATTATATGATAGGAACTGTGAAGTTTATATGGAAATCTAAAGGAGGAAGTACCTTTGCTGGAAATTAAGACAAATGACGCTGAGTCTGCTGCCAAGATCATAGTGATCGGTGTTGGCGGTGCGGGCAATAATGCTGTTAATAGAATGATTGATGAAAAAATTGATGGTGTGGATTTTATCGGAGTGAATACGGACAAGCAGGCGCTTCAGTTATGCAAGGCGCCCAAGCTGCTCCAGATCGGAGAGAAGCTGACCAAGGGACTGGGCGCCGGCGCAAAGCCGGAGGTTGGCCAGAAGGCGGCTGAAGAAAGCACGGATGAAATCACCAATTCCCTTACCGGTGCGGACATGGTATTCGTAACCTGCGGTATGGGCGGCGGGACAGGAACCGGCGCGGCGCCTGTAATTGCCGGGATTGCCAAAGGAATGGGAATCCTTACGGTAGGCGTTGTGACAAAGCCCTTCCGTTTTGAAGCGAGGACACGTATGACCAACGCGCTGAGCGGTATCGAACGCCTGAAGAACAGCGTGGACACGCTCATTGTGATACCCAATGACAAGCTTCTTGAAATTGTGGACCGCAGGACTACAATGCCCGAGGCCCTTAAGAAAGCGGATGAAGTCCTCCAGCAGGCAGTACAGGGAATTACCGACCTGATTAATGTGCCCGCTGTTATTAACCTGGACTTTGCCGATGTACAGACAGTTATGAAGGAAAAAGGCATCGCCCATATCGGTATCGGTTACGGCAAGGGTGATGATAAGGCTTCTGAAGCCGTTAAGATGGCTGTGGAAAGCCCGCTGCTTGAAACCACCATTGCAGGAGCCACCGATGTTATCATCAATGTCAGCGGTGATATTTCCATGTACGACGCGGACGATGCGGCAAGCTATGTACAGCAGCTGACCGGGGATGATGTGAATATTATCTTTGGCGCCATGTACGATGATACCACGCCGGATACCTGCCAGATCACCGTTATCGCAACCGGCCTGGATGACAAGCCTCAGAACCAGAATAAGTTCGGTTCCAATTTCAGCGTGAAGCCCCAGCAGGGCGTAAAGCCTGTTACGCAGGGAAATGGAACGCCCGTACGGCCCTACACGCCGATTACTCCCGGACAGGGAACGGGAACCAAGCCCGTGACACAGCTTCCTAACCTGGGAATCAAGAAGCCCGGCAACTTAAGAAGCAGCGTGGAAGAGAAGTCCCTGAAGATTCCGGATTTCCTTCAGAAGAAATAACCGGACCACAGGTACATCCACAGTAAAAGGTAATCATCCGCAGCGAATGCAGGCGGCAGATTTATCCCCTTCTGAATTCCTTACAGGCAAAGGGGGGAAAGAGCGGTACGCATGCATGGCTGAGAAATAATTCGTAACTGTTCAGTACCCTTCACAGTTACTGCTAAAATCCATCCTAAATCGCCTTTGGCGATGGATTTTAGCACTCTTGAATCACTTTCTTACGGTCAGAGCAGTAAATGCGCTGACCTGCTGAACAGTTACAATAATTCCATATAAACATAATGATCGTGTAATAATAAAAGGCCCCTCCGTTTTGCGGATGAGGCCTTTTATATAATACCTGAAGGAGCAAATGGCAGTGACTGCCGGCTGCTCCTTTTTTAATGCGCCGATACCACATAAAGCTACAGCTTTGCGCATCCCCCGATAATTTGTCGAAAATTACAGACGGATACAGAAGAAAATGTGCGCCGTTCCGACAAAAAATGCAGGGACTGGCCGCTATAATTAACCCATGAAAGCAGTTGCCATACATACAGGAGGTGAGAAGTGAGGTACATCGTGTATATTGACCGCCTGTTTCTGCTTCAGCTGGTACAAAGCTGTGTACTCCTGCTGCTGACAAGAGCATTCCTGCGGAGCACTGTCACGCTCAAACGGATTGTTTTCGCATCGGCGGCCGGAACGCTGTTATTCTGCGTCATCTTCCTGTTACCGGGAATAAGCAGAAACATTAAGGTCCTGTTATTTGCATTGTGCTCGCTTGCAACCCTCTGGCTGGCATTCCGCATCCGCACCCTGCAGGTTTTCTGCAGGGCGGTGATACTCTACCATGCGGCGGCCTTCCTGCTGGCAGGCGCCCTGTACGCCCTGCTGCACGCTGCGGGCAGAAGAC
>OBYP01001074.1_pt1 | contig 15956 bp, 9 predicted proteins | sample 1501461 | NCBI WGS metagenome assembly OBYP01 (sample SAMEA2580201, study PRJEB22360) | human gut metagenome | biome: human gut; feature: human-associated habitat; material: faeces | place: Denmark | collected 2008/2010 | reverse complement strand
TGCGTAGAGAAGGGCAAGAAGTACTTCTCCGTTGCTTCCGGCGGTGGTACAGGCCGTACTCTGCATCCGGACAACATGGCAGCTGGTCCTGCTTCCTACGGCATGACCGATACCATGGGACGTATGCATTCTGACGCTCAGTTCGCGGGTTCTTCTTCCGTACCTGCACATGTTGAGATGATGGGGCTTATCGGCGCTGGTAATAACCCAATGGTTGGTATGACAGTGGCGATTGCGGTTAGCATCGAGGAAGCGGCGAAGGCTGGGAAATTCTAGGAACCTCCTTGTAAATAGTTGGTTTAATAAGGAAAAAGAATTTTCTGTGGTTGGAACAGAAAAATTGATGTAAGTTATCTTATTGACATTTATGATTATATGACGTAATATAATATTAGCAGAGAAAAGCGAATGTGTTTCAATGGTGCACAGACGAATCCCCAGGGAGTTGCAGCTCCCTGGGGATTCTATTTTCCTTTTGAAGAGGAGTAACTTAGGCTGACTGTTGGTTATTTGTCTCCATCTGGCTGCTTTCGGTTTGCGTTTCCGGTCTGCTGCTGGTTTACGCAAATCACCAATATACGCGGATAATATTTTATAGTATAATATAACCAGGATTAACCAAATACGGTAAAACGGAAATCGGGGATTGTCAGATGAAATATAAAGATACTTTATTATGGAAGAAACTGGAAGGAAATATAAGCGTAAAGAATCAGCATGCCATGGAATCCTTATGCGACGCGGCGATTACCATGTTAAAAACAGTACGGGATACATTTCCCACCTATACCCTGCATGACGAAGTACATGTTGTCAACGTTATACACGCAATAGAAAATTTACTGGGAGAAGAGGGAATCGGGAAGTTAACTGAAGGGGAAACCGAACTTCTCTTATTGGCGGCATGTTATCATGATATAGGCATGTGTTACTCAAAACAGGAAAAACAGTCGGAATTAAACAGTATCCGATTCAAACGGTATTTGGAACAGCATCCGTCTGCGGATGTCCTAATGTTTGAAAATGAGGGGGAAATACCGGCAAAGATTCAGGTTGATTTTTTCAGGAGCATTCACCATGAGAGAATTGCAAAGATTCTGAAAGACTCCCTGGATGTTTCCAATGTCCGCAGGGACAGGCTGATTAAAGTATGCCAAAGCCATGGAGAGAATATCGAAAGGGTAAAAGAAATACCATACGACAATTTCAACGAGATTGATTACTGCTTCTGTGCCGTGTTGCTGCGGTTGGGGGACATATTGGATTTCGACGTGACCAGAAGTCCGGAAATTCTATATGAATACCAGAAAATCGAAGATGCCCAGGACCGTCAGTCTGTAATTGAGTGGAGGAAGCATCAGTCGTCACTGGGATTCAGGTATCCCAAACAGGCTAGCAGGGACGCCCTTGCGTTTAGAGCCGTGAGCAACAGCATGCAGACAGAACACTTTATTCATATGTTCCTGGACTATATAGATTTAGAGCTGAGGAATTGTTCCGAGGTAATAAGCAATAACTGCTCTGACAGATGGAGAAACCTTGCCCTGCCAATCCAGATTGACAGAAGCGGAATTGAGAGTAATGGATATCGGACCGGGGAATACCACTTAACCATGGATTCTGAGCGGGTTCTTGAGCTTTTGGTGGGAAATGATTTATATACCCATTCAGCGGTGTTTATCCGTGAATTGCTGCAGAATTCTCTGGATGCCATTGGTACCCGCAGAATGCTTGACAGGAATTACGGTTTTGACAGTTGGATGAAGGAAAAGCCGTCTGTTGTAATTACCACATGGATGGATCCGGATGGGAATGATTGGCTGAGGGTGGACGATAATGGGATTGGTATGACTGAGAAGATAATTCTGGATTATTTTTTAAAGGTTGGCCGCTCTTACTATACATCTCCTGAATTTTATCAGGGGTATTACAGAAATAAGGATTACTATGACTATAAACCAATCAGCCAGTTTGGTATCGGAATCCTGTCGTGTTTCTTATGCGGAGACAGGATAGAGGTAAGCACAAGACACTATAAGGAGGGCCACGGAATCCGTTTCGGTATGATTGGCACCAGCGGGTATTATAGCCTTGCAGATGAGGAAAATGGAGATACCGGGGAAATGATGCCATCCATGGATGAATCCGGGCGGGAGCCGTTCCGTCAGACACCGGGAACATCCATTGCGGTTAGGATGAATTTATTTCGTCACGGGAATAGCGGCAGCGTAAAGAACATCGTGAAGGATTATGTGCTTTTCCCGGACGTGCCCATTGTGTATAAGGACAGCTATGAGACGATTTATTTTCCTATGGCGGAGGAACTGATTGAGGACATAAAAGCAAACCAGGTGATTCGGATTCCGTTTACAGATGAGGAGATAGATTATATAAGCCGGAGTTTCAAAGAGATATGCTGGGTTAAAAGGCCGGAAATTGTCCTGGAATGCAGGAATATTCAGGACTATGTACCTGTTCCTTCTATAAGGGGCGGCACCTTTCTGATTACGGTTGATGGAGAGCTTGCGCATGACCTGGATTTCAGGATAGGAGATATCCGGGTGGGACGTTCTCTGAACCAGGAGATAAGTTTTGAGAATAAAATGCTGCATATACTTATGTCATATGAAATGCACTGGGATGGTGTCAGTGACAGCGGCTTGAATGTAGGCGGCCTTGAGTCAGTTGTAAAAGAAATGTTTCAGAAATATAAAGATATAAGCCATATCCACAGACAATGCGGAGAAATGCTTCAGACGAAGAAATACAGCAAAGAACAGCTGCTGCAGGAATTGAACGGCAATGACGGGGATGTTGCATCAGATGAACTGGAGGAAATAGTAAACAGAGGGCTGGAGATATATAATGGGTTAGAGAGGACAGAACTTTCAAATCGCAGCACAGTAAACATTTCGGTTCCCCTGGAGAGAAATCCTCAGCTGAAAAGGTTAGCTGAAAAATATATGTATCACTATATGGAGGGCAGGGAAAGGGGCATAAACGGGGTGTCCGTCACAGCCTATAACGGAATTAAAGTTAACTGGAATTGGTCAGACTACAGCTGGTTGAGACAATGGGTTAATTATACAATCGTACTTTTACAGGGAAGGTTTAAACCGATGTTGAATATGAGCAGGGAACGTGTTAAGCACTTTTCCGTGGAGACCATGGGATACCTGTCTGTATTGGAACGCCGGCTTCCGGGAACAGAACTGGATTATGGACAGATAGGATATTATGATAACTGTCCTTTAAGTGAGTATTTGATATTATTGAATAATGCTGAGTTTTCCAAGGCGGCGGAATCGGTTTATCTGTGCGGGATAAATCTGACAATTGAAAAATTAAAGACCATGCTTAAGGAGAACGATGAAGATAATGGCATATGCTTAAACACCGGTTCACTGTCTCACAGTAATTCTTTTGAAATTGAAAACAGACCGGATGAAAACATAGTTCGGGCATTGGTCCAAAAGAATTGCAGACTGAAGTGTAAAATGAGCAGTAACGGATGCAGTATGTCTTTGTACGCCATAGGGTTGAGGGAAGATGGATTCACGGAAAGCGAACTTGTATTTCCTCCTCTGTTATTTGCGGAGTCAGATGAGGCGGACAGCCGCATTTTGACGGAAGAAAACAGCATAGGCCGAAATATAATCAATGCCAGCCATCCATTTTCACGATGGCTGACAGATAATGCCATAGAATTAGAAAGGAGTTACAGGGGAAGTCTGAATGCAATTATTAAATGCCTGCGGGAGGAGGATGGGGATATAATGACAGCAGAAATTAATAAAATATTACAGAATTTAAGAATGATATCAAGGTGTAAGGTGAGGGTGCCCAATGATATTGACTTAAAGGGCAGTGATTTTTTGAGAATTGAGTGATATCTGATATGAAAATGAAATATTACATGGCGCCCATGGAGGGCCTCACCGGCTATATATACCGCAACGCATACCACGCCTGCTATCATCCCATGGACAAGTACTTCACTCCCTTCCTGTCCCCAAAGGCCAACAGCAGTCTAAGCTTTCGGGAGTTAAACGACATTCTGCCAGAACACAACCAGGGCATGTACGTAGTCCCTCAGATACTCACAAACCAGGCAGAGGATTTTATACGAACGGCAAAGGAATTACAGGAATACGGATATTCTGAGATAAACCTGAATCTGGGCTGCCCATCCGGTACCGTGGTGTCCAAGTATAAAGGAGCCGGTTTCCTGGGGCTGCCGGACAGCCTGGACCGGTTTCTGGACGAGGTATGCGGGAAGATGGAAGGGATGGGTATGGAATTGTCTGTTAAAACGAGGCTGGGGTTGGTATCGCCGGATGAATTCACGGGCCTTTTAGAAATCTACAACCGCTATCCGCTGAAGGAATTAATTCTCCATCCCAGAGTCCGTACGGATTACTATAAAAACACCCCGAACATGCCGGCATTTGGCAGCGGGTTTGACGGCAGCCGGGCTCCGGTGTGTTATAATGGGGATATATTTACTGTATCTGGTTACGAGACATTGTGCGGAGATTATCCGGAATTGGATAGAGTCATGCTGGGCCGTGGAATCATATCCAATCCCGGACTGCTGGACAGAATTGCGGCAGGGGCAGATTCCGGTGAGGCGGGAACCGGCAAAGAAACCTTAAGGAAATTCCACCAGATGATATACGAAGGCTACCGAACAATCATGTCCGGGGACAGAAATGTCCTGTTTAAGATGAAGGAGCTGTGGACCTGTATGATTCAGATTTTTTCCGACAATGGGAAATACATTAAGAGAATAAAGAAATCACAGAGATTGGAAGAATACGAGGCAGCGGCGGCAGCTGTGTTCCGGGATCTGGATATTATGGAAGGTGCCGGATTCCGCACGTATTAATGGCGGTATCCGGTACTTTCTGTCTGTAATTTGTTCTGCTGCATTTCCTGGGTATTTTTGTGAAAACTGTAGGGATGATATTTTCCTGCCATTGTGCTATACTTTTAGATAATCCGCTTTTTCAATGACACCGCATCCGATTTTTGTTCCGGAGTTTCCGGCGGGCTGGGATGTAAAGTCGTCGGCATGGCTGTGAATAACTACAGATCTGCCGATAATGTCGTCTGTGGAGAAGCGCTTGTCATAGAAGGAAAGCCAGGCATAACCTTCGTTTCCAAGAAGGGGAAGCAGGTCGCCTGCATGGTCCGGATGAGGCTTGCCGGATGGATTGTAGTGGTCCCCTGTTTTGGCGAAGTCATCAGAACAGTCACCGTTCTGGTGGATGTGCATAGCATAAAAGTCTGTGGAGCCGGGTACCTGTTTGTTTGGCAGATTGAAGATTTCGGCTTCCACCAGTACGCCACCGTAAGGAGTCTGGTAGAATTTTACCAGGCCGCTTAGGTTGGGCGCGGCACTTCCGCCTCTGACCCAGGCAATGGCGGCAGGGGCCCGAAAGCGCAGCAAATCGGCAAAGATGTCAGCAGGAGTGACGGATTGGTTGGTCATATGGTGTCTCCTGTAAAAATGATTTCTTTATAGCATATGCGCATAAAAAAATAAGTTTACCTGAATCGGTAAACTTATCTTTCATTTGGAGGGGACCGGCAGAAGGGGAGCTGCCGGTCATAGGTATGAAAAAGTGTTTTCCTGTATAGTAAAAGGTCTATCGCCTTACAAATATTACTATACAGGGAAAATATGGCCAAAGTTTGAGCACACGCTAAAGAATCAATAAAGAAACTAAAGGGAAAATAAACAATTTATAAAAGCAGGAGACAGGATTATGGTAAGACGATTCGGCGGGGGAGAGACAGACATGAAGCAATCGGATACGAAGCAATCGGATATGAAACAATCAAACATAGGCCGGTCCGTGGTAAGATTGCTGGCAGCGGCATCTGCGGCAGCCCTTTTATTATCCGCTACTGTCTATGCGGGAACCTGGTCCCAGGTGGGACCGGACGGGGCGTGGACGGTTGGAGGATGGGAAGCGTCCTATGATGCCAACTACCCCCTGAAGGATTATATGGACCAGGCCGGGCTTCAGTATGTGGATGTAATCATGGGATGGAATGCAAAAGGTGAACCGGTGATGGAAAGACGCCTGCGTCAGGATTATAATTATGGGCTGTATAATTATTTTGGGCTTTCCGACGACCTGTGCAAGGCATTGTACGGAGAAAGCGATCAGATAGGAACCGGGGAAATGGCTGTGGATGGCGACAGCCTTCTGGTGCTTGGCCAGGTGGCTCTGTATCAGGACAATGTGGGAAGCGATACCTACAGGCAGCAGCGCAATGCCCTGGCCCTGGTGGTCCGGGATTATCTGAACAGTTACCGTTGGAGGGACGCCAGCGAACTGGAACGGGCAAAGCATGCGGCTCTTTTCATTGCTTCCAGCTGTACTTATGATAAGGGATTGTATTCCAGGTTCGTTAACGGAGAGGATACCTCTGGGGATCCCTCATTTACTGCCTATGGCTGCCTGGTAAATCATAAAGCGGTCTGCGAGGGCATTTCCGTGGCATATCAGATGTTAACCAGGGCCATGGGCCTTAATTGCTTCTGTGCACCGGATGACAATGATAAGGACCATATGTTTGTTTACGTGGAAGCGGGAGGCAGCTGGTATAAGGTGGATCTGTCCGTGACCGGTCTGATGCCTCAGACCCTGGCGGACCGGTGTTTTAAGACCACGACAAATCAGGACGTAGAGCGTATTTTTGCCGCTTACTATAATAAGGCCAATCCATATATTGCCCATGTGGATTATGGAAATTTGGCTCCCGGAAAGGTGTATGACTTAAGTGCCGGCGGACAGCTTCGGACATATCCGTAGAACGGCTGTATGAAGGCACAGACGGGAATTCCGGAAAAGAAAGGACAGGGAACAATATAATGTATGATAATCTGACAGCCAGTGATATAAAGAAAATGCAGGAAGAAATAGAATACCGTAAATTAGTGGTCCGCAAGGAAGCTCTGGAGGCAGTGAAGGAAGCCAGGGCCCATGGGGATTTAAGTGAGAATTTTGAATATAAGGCAGCCAAGCAGGATAAGAACAGGAATGAGAGCAGGATTCGTTATCTGGAGAAAATGATAAAAACCGCCAGAATTATATCTGATAACTCCAGGGAAGGGGAAGTTGGCCTGGGAGATACGGTAGAGGTCTATATTCCCGATGATGATGAGACGGAACGGTATAAACTTGTAACCACTGTCAGAGGTAATTCACTTCAGGGGTTAATCAGTATTGACTCGCCTCTGGGAAAGGCCATAAGGGGCCGCAAGGCAGGGGATAAGGTCTATGTAAAGGTGAATGACCGTTTTGGATATGATGTGGAGATTCGATCCATTGATAAGACCACGGAAGAGGAGGAAGATAAGCTGCGCAGTTATTAACAGAATACCATTCACATTCTATTCCACATGGATTCAGGCCCGGCAGAAGGTTGAAAGGATTCAGAAGGTCTTGCCGGGCCTTTTCCTGGGATAAAGGTATTTATATATAAAATGAGGGACAGAAGGAGAACCATATGGCGGCAGTTAACATGACGGAAGGCGGAATCACAAAACATCTGGTGGGTTATTCCATTCCCCTGATTCTGGGCAATATGTTCCAGCTCACCTACAATGCGGTGGACTCCATTATAGCCGGCAGATTCATTGGAAAGGAGGCGCTGGCAGCGGAAGGTACGGCAAGTCCGGTGATGAATATTGTCATACTCGGAATATCGGGCATCTGTATGGGGGCGTCCGTACTGATGAGCGAGTTTTATGGAGCCGGCCAGAAAGAAAAGCTGAAACGGGAAATGTCCACCACAGTCATATTTGGCTGCTATTTTTCAGTGTTAATAGCCATACTTGGAGGATTTTTCTCAAAACCTCTTCTCGGAGTGCTGGGAGTGCCGGATGAGATACTGGGCAAGGCGGCTTCTTACCTGTCCATCATTTTTCTGGGCGCGCCGTTCACTTATTTTTATAATGCAGTATCGGCTGCCCTTAAGAGTGTGGGGGATTCTAAAACGCCGCTCAAGTTTTTAGCTTTTTCTTCTATATTAAATGCGGTTTTGGATTTGATTTTTATTGGGGGGATGGGATTCGGCATTGTATGTTCTGCTGTTACCACGGTGGTGGCGGAGGCGGCTTCGGCCTTTCTATGCATAACGTATGTATACAGAAAAATTCCCATGCTGCAGTTAAGGCGGGGAGAGTTTAACATGGACAGACAGCTTCTCAGGCAGACACTGCGTTACGGCAGCATTACAGCATTGCAGCAGTCCTGCCAGCCCATCGGAAAGCTGTTGATTCAGGGCGCTGTCAATCCGTTGGGCGTGGATATGATTGCGGCGTTCAACGCGGTTAACCGAATTGATGATTTTGCGTTTACGCCTGAGCAGAGCATTTCACATGGAATTACCACATTTGTGGCGCAGAACAGAGGGGCGGGCAGGAAGGAGCGCATCCAAAAGGGATTCAGGAGAGGGCTCATGCTGGAAGCATGTTACTGGGTATTCATCTGCATAACCATTACATTGTTCAGAAGGCCGCTTATGGGGCTGTTTGTAACGGCGGGAAATGAAGGGATTGTGGCATTGGGCAGCAGTTATCTGGGAATGATGGCGTTATTTTATGTGTTTCCGGCATTTACCAATGGAATCCAGGGATTTTTCAGGGGAATGGGAAAGATGAGCGTTACTCTGTTGGGAACCTTTGTCCAAACCAGCCTCAGGGTAGTGTTTGTGTACCTGTTAACGCCCGGAATCGGACTTCCGGGGGTTGCATATGCCTGCGCCATAGGCTGGAGTGTCATGCTTTTGGTTGAGGTTCCTTACTATTTTTGGTTTATGAAAGATAAATAATGGAAAAACATAGGAATCTGTAGTAAAATGTGTTATATATAAAATAACGCTTTACCACAAGGGGGATACAAATGAAGGGGGAAGGCACATGTTATCCGGCCAGAGAAGGGGAAGGTCTGACCGTATTTATGATGGGAAGTATCATGCTGGAATATAACAGGAAGCCACTGCAGATTCCCGGAGGACCTTCGGGAAAGGTACTGCAGCTGGTACTTATATTGCTGTATTCAGGAGAGGAGGGCGTACACAGGGAGGAGCTTCTGGATATGCTCTACGGAAATGGTGAATGCTCCAATCCTTCGGGAAGTTTACGGGCCGCGGTATTCCGGCTCCGCAAGCTTTTGGAGGGCAGTGAACTGCCGCCCCGCGAGTATATCCGCACAGACGGAGGAATCTACAGGTGGGACAGCGGAGAGCTGCCGGTGTATATTGATGCCAGGGATTTCGAGAATACGGCAAAGGAGGCCCTGCGTACCCATGATGAGGCACTCTTAAAGCGGGCCTGCGGTCTGTATCAGGGAGAGTTTCTGGCCCAGCTTGCCGGCGAGAAATGGGTATCAGTGGTAGGAGTGCGCTATCAGGAGCTGTACTTTAGCTGCCTGCGGGCTGCCAGCAGTCTCATGAAGAAAAACCGGGAATATAACGGCCTTCTGGAGATATGTAATTATGCCTGCGAGCTGTATCCGTATGAGGAATGCCAGATTATGAAAATTGACTGCCTCATTGCCATGAAGCGCTTCAAGGAAGCCATGCAGGTGTATGACGCCGCAGTTTCCCAGTATTTTGAGGAACAGGGACTTCCTCCTTCCGAGAAGATGCTGGAACGGTTCCGCATTATGAGCGGACAGATTCGTTATACATCGGATACGCTTAAGGATATAAGGGACAGCCTTCATGAGAGGGACCGGATTAACGGCCCTTATTACTGTGCATATCCGGCATTTATCGACTGTTACCGGCTTTTGGCCCGCATGGCTGAGAGAGTGGATTTTTCCAGTGTGCTTCTGTGCTGTACCTTGCTGGATGCCAGGGGAAAACCTCTGGATACAGGCGGGGAGCTTTTAAAGACCGCGTCAGAAAAGCTTCACGATGCCATCGCCAAGTCCCTCAGAAAAGGCGATTTATTTACCTGCTATAATCCAAGCCAATATCTGGTCATGCTAAACGGCACGTCCAATGAGTATTGCCTGCGGATTTATGAGAGGATAGACAGGAACCTGCATCTCTGGGATGGGGGCAGGAAGGTGAAACTCAATTACCAGGTGATGCCGGAGAGTTTGATATAGGAAGAATAAGGGGAAGCTGACAGAAAGATTAGTAATAGAACAGACTGGTTGGGATTAGATAAGCCGCCGCAGAAGAGTGAATCTGCGGCGGCTTTGTTATTATATAGAAAGAATACGGTATCCGGATTTTGGAATGTAATAATTAAACGCGTTCTAGGCATGTATATTGGGCATGGCACCATAACGGCCTTCCAGATACTGCTTTCCATAGGCCTCATCATTACGCGGGATGAGGCCATTTTCTTTTTTGTAACTGGACAGAGGGTATAATTCCGTATCATGCCCTTCCTGACGGCAGCAGAGCCATATTTCATCCCGGCGCATCTGCGTTGGCTGTAAAATGGCAGTGTTATGGGCGGTGAATAGCAGTTGCGCATTGTGAGGATTTTTCTCGTGATTGGCATAGAGCGCAATCAGATAACGGAGTGCGTGAGGGTGAAGAATACAGTCGAGGTCATCTGCCATCATCAGGCTTCCGTCATCCAGACTGGCCAGGACTGAAGGCAGCAGTGAGAGCAGTTTTTTTGTGCCCATGGATTCCTCTTCCCACGGCAGTTCAAAGGTGCAGCCTTCATAAGGACTGTGAACAAGGAATGCAGCAGGGGATTTGTGGTCTGAGTCCGGTATGATACTGTAATTCGTTATATCAAGTCCCAAATCCTTAAGGATACCGCACAGTCTCCGCCGGGTATCCATGTCGGAAGGAAGTTCCCTGGGACTGTTTCCCTGTATTCTGCTGAACCAGGAATAGGCGGCCCTGGCATGTATGGAATCCGTATAGGCATTGAGCCATGACAGCAAAGTTACGGATGGAGGTACGGCCTTAAGGGAGAAGGAGATGAGTTCACGTCCGGGATGGATGACGGATTCTTTCCTATTAAAAAGAATACCCGTATCACTTCCGCCCAGACTGCCGTAGAACAGATTCTCCTCAGCGATGGTTCCCGTTGAGAACTGGAGCTGGTAGCGGAACAGGAACCCCTGGCTGCGGAATAACACGTCAAACTGAGTGGGAATATCCTTACAATCTGCCGAAAACAGACAATGCATGTCTCTGATTCTGGTTGGTACGGTTACAGATGCTGTGACCAGAGAGGAGAGACAGGATAAAGCATCGAGGACCGTGGACTTACCGCTGCTGTTGGGGCCATAGATTCCGATAAGGGGAAGTATGCGTTCACCGTCAGCCGGATCCTTCAACAGGGTGTTTTTATGTTCATTGATGGAGGCAGGTAGGAAATCCAACAAAACTTCCTCTTTGAATGCTTTGAAATTTTTAAAACTGAACTGCATTAGCATAATAGCACCTCAAAATGTGAGAAAAAATCTCAAAAATATGCATCTTTTGTATCTGTAACCATTTTATCATATTATTGGTAATAATACAATTAAAAATGAGGTTTTTTCTCATTTGTTCGATAGTTTCTTAAAATTTTATAAATGGAAATGTGTGAATACAAATACATGGAAGGGTTATAAAAAACAGGCTAAATTTTAATGATCTAAATAAAAAGTAACGAAAAATCATGGAAAAATAACGCTTTGCATAACGCCCTCTTTGCTATGATTATAGCGAGGGAATCTATAATTACATAATTGATTTAAGAAAAATTTTAAACTTTCTCAAATTGTAACCAGATTGTAACTGTGGTTTGCTATACTAGTTTCAGACAGTTGGATTTATCTGGAATTATGTAGAAAGAAAAAATTATGAGAGGAGTGTAAGTATGGAAGGACGAAAAAGGTCTGGCATGTTAAAGAAATCAGTCTATAACATGCGGAAGCGTCTGGTGGCCTTCGCGTTAGCGGCAGGGCCGGGATATGTCACAGTCGGCGGGGGCAGTCGAACATGGTATGTACCAATGTTGGTGCGGACCTGAACGCAGCTTATGGGGCTACATCGTCGTCAGAGTCTGTCACATTCGAAATGACGGGTTCCCAATTGGTGACAGCTATCGAAGAAGCAATCGAAAACGGCAATGTAATATCACCGGGCGATCTCGACTTTACCAATGGAGACATTGCTAAATTCGAGAGTTTGTTTTACGGAGAGGGGAAAGTATTAGAAGTATACCCGGATCCGGACGGCGGCAGTATGGATGCGGAACTGAGAGTATTTGTTCGACTGCCGGAAGATGCCGATGACATGTATATGGTAACCGGCGATGAGGAGATTATCTTCTTATATGTGAATAATGGGGAAGATACTATCAGCTGCTCCACAAACATCACAAGGATGGAGAATGGCGTAGAAAAGGTTAAAAAGACCAAGAGAATTACTGTAAAGAGCTTTGAAGCGGCATATGGTGATGAGGAGATTAATTACATTTCCAAGCCAGTGGAGGAGACTACAGCCACTGCACCGGAAGATGTCAATGGACCAGGCACTGAGGAAACCATAGCTCCTGATACCACAGTACCAACCGTAGAAGGAACGGTAGATGAAACCACCACAGTTGTTCCGGGTGAGAGTGAGTCTACGGATGCGCCAAGAGAGGAACAGACGACTGCTCCGGAAGAGGGAAGCACGGCTCCGACAGAAGGTGTGACTGAGACATCTACAGAAGCGGCTGCCACAGAGGAAGCGACGACAGAAGAAGCAACGGATGCTCCGGAAACAACTGAGGAAAAAACTCAGGAGGCTGCAGAAGCAGATGCACCTGAACCGGAAGCAGCCGAGCCAGAAGCGGCAACAGGTGAGCCAGTGGCATCCATCATCCGTCATTATGCGCCGGTAGTAGCTGATAATGAGGAAGGTAATGCTGAAGAAGCTCCAAAAGTTGAAGAAGCTAAGGAACCTGAGGCTGAGCCGGAAGAAAAGACAGAAGCTGTTAAGGAAACAGAGGCTCCGACAGAAAAAGAGACAGAGCCGGTAGCCCCAGCAGAGACTGAAAGTACTACGGAAGCACAGGAAGGAAACCAGGAAGAATCCCCAGCGGCTGCATCGGATGAAACTACTGCCGAGGCAGGGGAGAGCACAGACCCGAGTGAAACAACCACAGAGGGAACTACAGCTGCTCCGTCAGAGGGTGACGAGACTACGACTCCTGAGACTACGACAGATGCAGCGGAAACACCCGCTGCAACCGAAGAAGTTCAGGTAGGAACCCCTTCCGATGTTACGAAACCGGAGGTTAAGCCGGAAGAGACAGTTAATAAAGCATCAACAACTGATTTGGTTGGTATGGGGTATTGCAGTACTGCAAAGGTTTATACCACTACGATTAATCAGTTGAAGGCTTTGGATGACTTTGATGGTTACAAAATTACTTACTCCATTAATCCGGGAGCTAGTGCACGTATCGTGGATGGCGCCAGAGGTGTGGAAGAAGGAGAGAGTTTAACCTTTGGAGTTAAGAATCAGATTGGATTTGCGGTTGAGAGTGTTACGGCTAATGGAGAAGTATTGGAAGCTGACTCGATAGCTGATAATGAGGATGGTTCGCAGACTGCGTGGTATACTGTTCCAGAAGTTTATGAGGAGCAGGAGGTTGAAGTCTATACGGTGGAAACTGATATACATCCGGCTTTTGATGCAGAGCTTGTGATGGATGACGGAATGGTAATCCACATAGTGGCGGAAGAAGGGGTGTTGCCAGCAGGAGTAAGAGCTACAGCTGTACGCGTCAATGATAATGTAGAAACAGCTGTTCAGGAGATAATCAGTGCTGATACCAAAAGGAATGTATCTTCAGTCATGGCTTATGATATTAATCTGTGGCTTGGAGACAAACTTCTTGATGCTGAGATGTGGAGTGGAAGTCGGCTTGTAAATGTTACATTCACAGGTAAGCCGATTATAGAACAGAGTGCAGAGGCCGATGTTGTTGAGGTTGTATGTGTTGAAACCGTGCAGGATAGTAATAAGGAAGAGAAAGAAAAGGCAGCCGCCCAGGAAAGTGAAATTGCTCCAGAAGATATAGTAAAGGTTGAGACTGTAAGCGATACAGTGGATGTTCCAGGAGAACAGACAGTTGGCGAGATTTCCTTTGAGGCTGAGCATTTTACTATTTATGCGGTTGTGAGCGGTAATAAACAGTATGATTCGACCACTATTGCCGTTGGTGAAAAATTAACTCTTTATAATGAGAATAATAAAAATACGCTGTTAAATGCTGATTGGAGCGTTACTTCAGGTTCCGATGTTATTAGCTTTATAAGCGGCAGTACTCAGAAGAGGAATAGTATTGAGATAGTTGGACTTAAGCCAGGAACAGCCATGGTAAGGGCAGCTAGTAGTTGGGGGCGAAACTATTCCTATACAATAATAGTGACAGATACATCTGGCATTAATGCAGAGTATTGGATTACTAATCGTGAAGTTACAGGTTCGGACGGACAGCAGTCAAAGAATATCAGCAGTACAGACCTGTCACAGTATGGAGACAACGGTGTGCCGGTAGACGAGGTTGCTCCATCTACAGGAACAAGAGAGAATGATGAACTTATTTTTTGGCATGCCAGAGTGCTTCCAGCAAACTATCATCAAACGAATAATGCAGGCATTAACCGTGTAGAAAATGGGCAAAGAATCGAAAGGTTAAGGTTTTTTAACGAAAATATCCAATATTATACATCTTCTGGAAGTTGGAAAGACTTTGCCGCAACTGATCAATTAGTTTTTTATTACCTACAGAGAACAGAATTGGCGAAGCAGGTTGAAATTGCTGTGTCCGATTGGTGGGAGAATAGTAATGACAATACAAGAAAAATTGAATATGAATTAATTGATGAACTAAGCGGAAATAGTATGGGATCATCATTGACGAGTTATCATGATAAACATCCGGGAGTAAGCGGTATATATATTACGCCTAATTTGGATAACGCATATTCCGTTTCTAAGGTAACTGTCGACAATGTTGAAATTAATTGGGAAAATGGGTTTAGCGTTGGATGGACCAAATCAAGTCAGACGGTAACAGTAAGAATTTATATTAAACCGAATGAAGCGAATTTGCAGATACAGTATTTAACTGAAGATGGTCAGCCTTTGACAGGAGAGTTGGAGAGTTCTACGTTAGGCGTACTTACAAGAGAAGGAACTGATTTTAACGGGTATGTACGTAATGGAAATCTGCAAAATACAAAGATAGAGGGGTATTATGGTGAAACATATATCATATATACCGATCTGAAGAGTGTATCAAGTCTTAAAGAATATGCATTAAATTATGAGTATTCGAGCGCGGCAGTTAGTGATAATAATACTGTATTAAAATTGTATTACAGGAGTGTCTCCCATGAATATACGGTGAACTACTACAAGGACAGCATAAGCGACCGTAATTTCCTTGGAGAAGTTGAGGGAACAGGTTCTGTTGGAGATACAATCCCGGCAGATTTAACACTGTTCGCCCCGGAAGGCTATGCAGTACCCGGAACCAGGAGCGGAGCGGAGAAGATCAGTGCTGACGGCGGAGACGTCGTAAACGTGGTATACAGCAAGAAAACGAACCTGAGCTACACGGTGAACTACTACAAGGACAGCATAGAAGAAGGAAACTACCTTGACAAGGTGGAAGGAACAGGAACCTTTGGAGATGCAATCCCAGCCGATTTAACAAAGTTTGCCCCGGCGGGTTACGCAGTACCCGGAGCCAGGAGCGGAGCGGAGAATATCAGCGCGGATGGCGGAGACGTCGTAAACGTGGTATACAGCAAGAAAACGAACCTGAGTTACACGGTGAACTACTACAAGGACAGCATAGAAGAAGGAAACTACCTTGACAAGGTGGAAGGAACAGGAACCTTTGGAGATGCAATCCCAGCCGATTTAACAAAGTTCGCCCCGGCGGGTTACGCAGTACCCGGAGCCAG
>OBYP01001073.1_pt1 | contig 15960 bp, 15 predicted proteins | sample 1501461 | NCBI WGS metagenome assembly OBYP01 (sample SAMEA2580201, study PRJEB22360) | human gut metagenome | biome: human gut; feature: human-associated habitat; material: faeces | place: Denmark | collected 2008/2010 | reverse complement strand
AGCGTGCGGGGATTCGAACCCCGGACAACTTGATTAAAAGTCAAGTGCTCTACCACCTGAGCTACACACCCATATTCTATTTTGTATTTTCAATCCCGAGAAACTACCCTCAGGGCAGAAAAACAGGGTGGGTAATGGGATTCGAACCCACGGCCTCCAGAGCCACAATCTGGCGCGCTAACCAACTGCGCTATACCCACCATAAACTTTACTTCCTATTCTTTTTGCAAAGAAAAACGAGCCTGAAGGGATTCGAACCCCCGACCCACGGCTTAGAAGGCCGTTGCTCTATCCAACTGAGCTACAGACTCACAAAGCGGGTGATGGGAATCGAACCCACGTGATCAGCTTGGAAGGCTGGAGTTCTACCATTGAACTACACCCGCATAATCGGGGTGACAGGATTCGAACCTGCGACCTCTTGATCCCAAATCAAGCGCTCTAGCCAAGCTGAGCCACACCCCGTAATGCATTTGTTCTGCTGTCTTATTTCCTTAACAGCAAAATTTATTATACATAAGCTTCTAACAAATGTCAACAATTTTTTTCATTTTTTTCATAGAGCACAATTTCCGACCTCTGTTAGAGCGCACCCATGGCAAACAAAAAAGACAGACATCAAAGAATGTCTGCCTTCTGTATCCTACTCTACTACTTCAATATCGTCTTCTGTAACGTCCAGATCCTCATCTTCGAAAAAATCTTCGTCAAAATCATCATCAAAGTCTTCGTCAAAATCCTCCATATAATCCGGTGTCAAATACTTATATACTGCATAAGCAATTCCGACTACTGCTGCAACTGCACCAATGATTGCAAGTGCCCAGACGATCTTGTTATCTTCTTTCTCTTTCTTACTCATAATATCTGTTACTTTTGCCATTTCTAAAAGATCACTTAAATTTTTCATTCCGCTCATCCTTTCTTAGGTGTTTTCTTTATTATATCACTTATCACTGTACATTACTAACCTTTTTATAAATTTCACTGAACTTTTTTCAGCTTCGCAAAGGATGCAAACATCTTTTTTACGCCACATTTCTCAAAATCAACTGTCACTTCATAGTCCCTGCCGCCTGCCGTAATTTCCAAAACCTTTCCGATTCCGAATTTAATGTGGGATACCTGATCCCCTGCGGCATAAGAAAGAGATTCTGTCTTTGGTGCAGAAAATGATTTTAAGGATTTTGCCTGATATGGTTTCTGAAATTTTGTTCTCCGATTTGAAGAGAACAATGCTTTCTGAGGATTCTTTTCTTTTAAATCCACTCCCTGGTCAACTTTTAACAGCTGATCCGGAATTTCGTCTATGAATCTTGATACCTTATTAAACTGCGTCCTTCCCTGCATCATACGGCGTTTGGCAGCACTTAAATACAGTCTCTCTTTGGCTCTTGTGATTCCTACATAGCACAGCCTGCGTTCTTCTTCCATATCCTCATCATCTTCTGAAATCATCGTCATATAACTTGGAAAAATTCCGTCTTCCATTCCGCAAATGAAAACATATGGAAATTCCAGACCTTTTGCACTATGTAATGTCATCAGAACTACTCGGTTCTCTGATTCTTCCAGATTATCAATATCAGCGACCAGCGCAATTTCCTCTAACAGTTCGGAAAGTGACGGATTCTCTGCTTCTTCTTCATAGCTCACAACTTTATTTAAAAGTTCATGGATATTTTCAATTCTTCCAGCTGCCTCTTCCGTTTCCTCGGCCTCCAGTTCTTTTACGTATCCCGTCTGATCTATTATATATTGAAACAGTTCCTCCAGAGTGCCTCTAGTCTGCTGATCTCTGAAATCCTGTATAAGATCAGCAAAGCCCTGTATTTTCTTTTTCGCATTTCCGAGAGTTGTAATCTGTTCTGCCTCAAAGCAGGCATCCAGAAAGCTCAAATTATGCTCTATTGCATAGACATTGATCTTTTCAATTGTCGCCGCTCCAATTCCTCTTCTTGGCACATTAATAATTCTTCTGACCGCAAGATCATCCATTCCATTATCTACTGATTTTAAATAGCAGATCATATCTTTTACTTCTTTTCTCTGATAGAAATTCGTTCCTCCGACAATCCGGTACGGAATATTCTTAATCATAAAACTTTCTTCAAAAACACGAGACTGGGCATTGGTACGATACAGTATTGCCATATTTTTATATTCACAGCCCTCTTTTGACAATTTTTCAATTTCTTCGATAATCTGTCGTGCCTCTTCATATTCTGTCCCAAATTGATGAAATTCAATCAAATCACCCTCATCATTTTCCGTCCAGAGTTTTTTCTGCTTTCTTCCTTTGTTATTACGAATAACCTCATTTGCAGCATTTAAGATATTTTTTGTAGATCGGTAATTCTGTTCCAGTTTAATGGTTACTGCCTCCGGAAAAACATTTTCAAAATTCAGAATATTTTTCACATTAGCTCCCCGAAACTTGTAAATCGACTGATCATCATCTCCAACCACACAAAGATTATGATATTTTCTCGCCAGCATGCTGACTAGCTGAAACTGAATCGTATTGGTGTCCTGATACTCATCTACCATAATGTAACGGAATCTTTCCTGATAATCGTCCAATACTTCCGGATGGAATTGAAATAATTCCACTGTCTTAAAAATAAGATCATCAAAATCCAGCGCGTTATTATCTCTTAACTGCCTCTGATACTCCTTATAGACCTCTGCAATCTTCTTTTTCCGAAAATCATACTGATGTTTCGCCTCATATTCAGAAGGTGTTATAAACTCATCCTTTGCCGATGAAATCGCATTGATAATACTCCGCTCCGGCATCATTTTCGTATCAATTTTATATTGCTTGCAAATCTGACGTATCAGAGACTTCTGGTCGTCTGCATCATATATGGTAAAGCTGTTGCCATAACCCAATTTATCAATATGTCTTCTCAGAATTCTCACGCAGGTAGAATGAAATGTGCTGACCCAAATATGTTCTGCTCCGTAACCTACTAAAGAATCTACCCTCTCACGCATCTCTTTTGCTGCTTTATTCGTAAAAGTAATTGCCATGATATGATAGGGATTTACCCCCTGCTCTATAAGATAAGCAATTCTGTGAGTCAGAACTCTTGTCTTCCCCGATCCGGCACCTGCAAGCAGCAGCAGCGGTCCTTCTGTACAAAAAACAGCCTCCTGCTGCTGTTCATTTAATGTATCATAAATTCCCATAAACAAATCCTTTCGTATTTTATTTCAATGAATTTTATTATACTACATCTCAGAACAAAATGCACAGAACTCTTGTCATCTAGTTTAAATAATCGTATAATGTAGTTGTAAAGGAGAAATCATTATGGAATTTGAAGAAAAGTTTGAAAAATGGATGCAGCTTGACTGCGTACTTCCGGAAGATCTTCCCAATATTGAACTCTACATGGATCAGATAACAACTTTTCTGGAAGAACAATTACAAAATACCAAACGATATGATGAAGACAAAATTTTCACAAAAACGATGATCAACAATTATACAAAGAATCATCTGCTTCCACCTTCAAACAAGAAAAAATATTCCAGGAATCATATGATTCTTTTAATTTATATTTATTATTTGAAAAACTTTTTGTCTATCTCTGATATTCAACATCTGCTGCAGCCCCTGACAGAAGGATTTTACAATGAACAAAAGGATCTGTCATTCTTCGACATCTATCAGGAAATCTTCACCTTAGAACATCAGCATAATGACGCAATTAAAGAATCCATCTTAGGAACTTTCCGCAAAGCTCAGGAAACATTCTCTGACCTGAAAAACGAGAAGGAACAAACAGCACTGCAGCAATTTGCCTTTATCTCACTTCTGGGTTATGACATCTATCTTCGCAAACAAATGATTGAAAATATCATCGATGAATTATATCACACAACAGAATCCGGCAAAAAAAAGAAGAAATAGGAAATCCTATTTCTTCATTCGTTTAAAAACTAATTCATATCCGTCGCTTCCATAATTTAACGAACGGTTTACACGGCTGATCGTTGCTGTGGAAGCTCCTGTCTTCTCTGCAACTTCCAGATAAGTATGCTGATCATGCAGCATAGAAGCCACCTCAAATCTCTGTGCCAACGATTCCAATTCATTTACTGTACAAAGATCTTCAAAGAAGGTAAAACACTCCTCCTCTGTCTTTAATGTTAAAACTGCCTGAAATAATCTCTTCGCGGCTTCTGTCTTAATCTTCTTACTCATTGGCGTATACTTCCTTTCTGAACTTATACATTCACTATACAATATCAGCGCGTTAAAGTAAAGAAGTATTTTCTCCAATTTTTATGACTGTCCAATCCTCTGAAAATAACTCTTTGTCTCTGCAATTACATCTCCATTTAAGGCAAGCAGTGCCACTAAGTTCGGAAATGCCATCAAACCGTTACAGATATCCGCAATGGTCCATACAGCACTTACTGTCATAAAAGGTCCGATAAAGACAGCTAAAATATACAGCCATTTAAAGACCATTACGACTTTTTGTTTTCCATTTGTCAGGTATTCCAAACAGCGCTCACTATAATAATCCCATCCAAGAATTGTAGTAAAGGCAAAAAATACCAGACAGATCATCAAGATAAATGCAGATACTCTTTCCGGAAACGGAAGTCCAAGTGCAAACGCTTTGGTTGTCACTTCCACACCATCCAGTCCCATATCCCAGGCTCCTGTCATAACAATAGCAAGTCCTGTCATACTACAAACAATAATGGTATCAATAAATGTTCCTGTCATAGAAACCAATCCCTGACGAACCGGCTCATTTGTCTGAGCAGCAGCCGCCGCAATCGGAGCAGATCCCAGACCGGATTCATTGGAAAAGATTCCCCTTGCGATTCCTTTCTGCATTGCCACCATCATGGCACCTAATGCCCCTCCGGCTACCGCACGCATTCCAAATGCCGACTGTACAATTTCCACGATTGCTCCCGGAAGCTGAGGAATATGTGTCAGTACGACAATAAGGCAGACTGAAATATAAGTAACTGCCATAAACGGTACAATAACCTCAGATACTTTTGAAATTCTCTTAATTCCTCCAATTACCACGAGTCCTACACAAACTGCTACAACAACTCCGGCAATTACCACACTCCATGAATAATCTCTTCCGAGAATACTCACCGTATGCAGATTCTTCGGATCAAAGAAGTTATTTACCGCAGAAGTAATTCCATTCACCTGTGTAAAGGTTCCGATTCCAAATAAACCTACCATAGTTCCGAATACACAGAATAATTTTGCAAGCCATTTCCAGTTCTTGCCCATACCATTTTCAATGTAATAAAACGGTCCGCCTAAAGCATGTCCATCTTCTGCAATAACTCGATATTTTACTGCCAACATTCCCTCGGCATATTTTGTTGCCATACCAAAGAACGCAGCCATCCACATCCAGAATAAAGCTCCCGGTCCGCCGGCTACGATAGCAGTAGCACATCCCACGATGTTTCCCGTTCCAATCGTTGCAGAAAGTGCCGTACATAAAGCCCCAAAACTAGTAACCTCTCCGACACCATCCTCTTCATTATGAAATACATAATGCAGTGCCTTTCTCAGATGTCTGATCTGCAAACCACGCAGTCTGATTGTCAATAAAATTCCCGTAAATAAAATTAAGACAATCAGCGGCATTCCCCAGATAAAATTGTCAATCCAGTTCAGCACAGAATTCAATGTTTTAAACATATTTCCTTCCTCCAAAAATATTTTTTAATACCTAAAAAAGAGCTGATAAATCAGCTCCAAAGAGTACCAATAATACATTGCTTATAAAGCTCTGTCCTTTTGCCTGAGAGATTGGCTCTATACAAAAAGCCTTACACCTTCGGCGCTCATTTATGAGACTCTCCAGATTTATTCGCAATATTCACTCTATAGGAATGTGAGCGAATTTGCAAGTACTTTTTTCTATAATTCGACATTTTCTTCATAATAAATTAAGAACATCGTCATAGTTTTCTCAATTTCCTGTCACAGGATGTTCACATTTTTAGATTATACTATGTATATAGCAATTAGCTAAGCTAATTTTGCTAAAACTTTTTTTCATACTTTTTCATAAGACCGGGAGATCGCCATCTCTCGGTTTCCTCTTTTTTCTCCCTGCATATAATATAGTACTATAGTTTTTTCGGAGGTTCTATGAAACTCTTTCGCAAAATCACGTGTCTTATCCTTTCAGGATGTATCATGACAGGGTGTCTTTCAGGATGCTCATCTAAAAAACAGCCCTCAGCAAAACTTACAAAAGTAACTTTAAATGAAGTCACCCACTCTATTTTCTATGCACCTCAGTATGTTGCTCTTGAAAAAGGCTATTTTAAAGAAGAAGGAATTGATTTAAAAATTGATATTGGTTTCGGCGCAGATAAGTCTATGACTGCCGTAATTTCTGATAATGCAGATATTGGTTTTATGGGGCCAGAGGCTGCCATTTACCAGTATAATGAAGGAAATAAAGATTATGCGGTCTGCTTTGCGCAGCTTACACAGAGAGCCGGAAATTTTCTCGTATCCAGAGAAGAAATAAAAGATTTTAAATGGGAAGACCTGAAAGGAAAGGATGTTATTGGCGGTCGAAAAGGCGGTATGCCTCAGATGATTTTTGAGTATATTCTCAAAAAGAAAGGTCTGGACCCAAAGAAAGATCTCAACTTAATTCAAAACATCGACTTTGCCAATACATCCGGTGCTTTTTCCGGAGGAAGCGGTGACTTTACCGTGGAATTTGAGCCAAACGCAACGGCTCTGGAACAGCAGGGTGCCGGATATGTGGTTTCCTCTCTCGGCATCGAAAGTGGTTTTGTTCCTTATACAGCATACTGTGCTAAAAAGAGCTATATCAAAAAGCATCCCGAAATCATTCAGGGCTTTACCAATGCCATTGCAAAGGGCCAAATCTATGTGAAAAATCATACGCCGGAAGAGATCGCCGATGTCATCAAAGACCAGTTTCCTGATACTTCAAAGAAAGATCTAATCACGATCATTAAACGCTATAAAGATCAGGATACTTATAAAACAACTCCGGTCTTTTCAAAAAAAGGATTTTATCTGCTTCAGGATATCTTAAAGGACGCCGGCGAATTGAAGGAAACCATACCGTTCCATACTTTGATTGATAACACCTATGCAAAAAAGGCTATACAATAGTTTTCTGTGAAAAAATAAAGAATCCCGCGAATGGGATTCTTTATTTTTCCGTAAAAAACTTCTTTTTATACTTTTTCTTTATACCTTTTTCTCCGTTGGTAACCAGCGTAATCTGCTCTGTCAGATCCGATAAAACATTTTTTTCTTCTCCCAACCCATAATATTTCGCAATGCCAAGCGCATCTGCCTCTCCAAGCGCCTTGAGCTTTTCGTCCGTTGAAAGGAATTCCTGATAATCCTGTGGATTGTCTAAGAAAGAATGCTCCACAATAATTCCGTGAATTCCGGAAATAAGGCTATTCTTCACTACATTATAATAATCACATAGTTTTCCGTTCGGATACTTTGCTCCTGTCTCAGAGGTTCTTAACAAAATCCCCTGATCCGTAAGCCCCAGAGATTCCAGCTCTGATAAAATGCAACAGGCAAGTTCCTGATCTTCCTGTGCAAAGGATGTACGATAATTTCCACTGGAAGTAATTACTGTACATCCCCTGTCATATTCTGACATCTTGCCTTTGGCATTGTTATGGATACTCACAAACAAATAAGCATGATGCTTTTTTGCCTGTTCTACCCTCTCTTCTAAGCCAACCGTTTTATCACTGTCTCTTGTCATATAGACTTCTGTCTCCGGATATCGTTCCAATGCCTTTTTGAGACTTTGGGCAATTTTTAAATTTATATTTTTCTCAGAAATAATTCCCTGATCATAAACTGCCTGCGCCCCTGGCTGGCTTCCTCCATGACCCGGATCGATCATAACAACGAAACGATCAAATTCTTTCTTCTCTGTCCTCTCAGACTTCTTTTGATGCTGTGGTTCCCAACTTACATCCCTGCCTTTAAACTTGGACACTGCAAAGGCTGTCACTAAAGCCGCCACAAAAAAAAGTGCAATTCTACGTTTCCAAATCATACTCTATTTTTTTGTCCCCATATCATCATTCAAAAATTGCTGATATGTTCTTGGCTTATAAGTTCCCCGGCCAAAACTGCACAGCCGATACATAGTATCAATATAATAATTTTGTTTATTCGTCTCTGTCTTATCACTGGTATAGCGATATCCAATGGTCATGGAATAAACATATCCATTTTCGATTCGCACAAGATTATATATCGATTGATTGGAATCATCCTCTGAACGTCCGGCAATGACAAAAATTCCATTGTCTTCTATGTAAAGAACCTCATTTCTGTCTGTCAGATTCCCTCTCACCTGAGAGTAAAGGCTTTTTAATTTTTTCTTTGCAGTGACTCCGGAATCTAATTTTTCCCGGCTGTAAGTTACATGATTATATTCGTCAGATTGAAATTCATAAGAATCTCCCACCTGTACTACACTTTCATACAGTTCTTTCGGATATCCAAAAGAATAATCTCCCGCATAAAAAGTCTCATAATCATCCAGATCTAAAATATTATCATAATCTGCTGCGCTCTGACTGATAATTGATGGAAGATTCTCATCACTTTCCTCGGTCGTAGCCTCGGTAGATTCTGTTTCCTCCTCAGTCGCTGTTTTCGCTTCCGTAGTTGCTTCAGATGCCTTACTCTGTTCTTTTTTATTATCCACTCTTCCACTGATCATCTGCCATGCAAAAAATGCTGCCACAACAATGATAACGGCAAAAAGCGCAATAATCACAGTCTTTTCATTTTTTGAAGTAGTCTTTTCTTCCTTCTTTTCAGGAATTTTTCCCTCCGGAACTGCCTTCTTCTTTTCAGAAATCTTTTCCTCTGAAGCTACCTTCTCCTTTTGTAACTCTTTTTGAATGTCACATCCGCATTCCCCACAAAACACTGCATCTTGCGGATTCTCGGCTCCGCACTCTGGGCAAAACATAGCTTTCCTCCCTTTTCAAACACGTTTTACGCTTCGTCAATTGCCTTTCCAATATCATTTCTCTTATATTTATTGGCAAAGTCAATCCAATCTGAAGCATCATAAGCATTTGCTCTGGCAGCTTTCAGATCTTCTCCCTTTGCTACAACACCAAGGACTCTGCCTCCATTGGTAACAATCTTATCGCCGTCAAACTTAGTTCCTGCATGGAATACATAGTATCCTTCTTTTTCACGGAATGTATCAAGACCTTTGATTTCAAAGCCTTTCTCATATTTTTCCGGATATCCATCAGATGCCAGAACTACACAGACAGCAGCATTATCTTCAAATTCCAAATCTACATCTGCAAGTTTTCCATCTACACAGGCTTCCATAACGTCAAGAATATCATTTTTCATTCTCGGAAGAACAACCTGTGCCTCAGGATCTCCAAAGCGGGCATTATACTCTAAAACCTTCGGCCCGTCTTCTGTCAGCATTAATCCGGTAAATAAAATTCCGGTAAACGGTCTTCCCTCGGCTGCCATAGCATCCATCGTAGGCTGATACACATATTTCTCACAAAATTCTTCCACTTCTGTTGTATAGAACGGACTCGGAGAAAAAGTTCCCATACCACCAGTATTCAATCCCTGATCTCCATCTTTTGCACGTTTATGATCCTGTGCAGAAGTCATACATTTTATCGTCTTTCCATCACAAAATGCCAGAACTGACACTTCTCTTCCTGTCATAAACTCTTCGATTACGATTTCATTTCCGGCATCACCAAACTGTTTATCAAGCATCAGTGTCTTTACCCCTGCTTTGGCTTCTTCTAATGTATTACAGATTAAAACACCTTTTCCCAGCGCCAATCCGTCTGCCTTTAAAACAATCGGCATTTTTGCAGTTTCCAAATATGTAAGTGCTTTCTCTGGATCTGTAAAGTTTTCATATGCTGCTGTTGGAATATTGTATTTTTTCATCAGATCCTTTGAAAATGCCTTGGAACCTTCGATAATTGCCGCATTTTTTCTTGGTCCGAAAACTCTGAGTCCTTCTGCCTCAAAAGCATCTACAACACCGCCTACCAAAGGATCATCCATTCCGATGATCGTTAAATCAATCTCTTTTTCTTTTGCAAAAGCAACCAGCTTTTCAAATTCCATAGCCTGAATATCCACACACTCTGCAAATTCTGCAATTCCCGCATTTCCAGGTGCACAATAGATTTTCTCTGTCTTTGGACTCTTTGCTACCGCCCAGGCAATGGCATGTTCTCTTCCGCCGCTTCCTACGATTAAAATTTTCATTCTTTTTCCCTTTCTATGACTTATTAAGCATCCTGCCCTGTTTTCTTACTTTAAAGGTGTCGTACTTTTCCGTTTACCACTTCAATTTTTCCGTTTGCAATATCATCAATGGCCTTTGGCATAATTACCCACTCTGCCTGTTCCATAATTCTGCGCTGAAGAATCTCCGGTGTGTCTCCCTCTTCTACAGCAACCGCCTTTTGAGCAATAATCGGGCCCGTATCGGTTCCTTCATCTACAAAGTGTACGGTTGCTCCGGATATCTTAACACCTCTTTCGAGAGCTTTTTCATGAACTTTCAATCCATAATATCCGGTTCCGCAGAAGGATGGAATCAGCGATGGGTGAATATTAATCATCCGATTCTCAAATTCATGGATAATCTTCTCCGGAATCACAACCAGACAACCTGCCAGAACAATCAGATCAATCTTTCGATCTGTCAATTCTTTGTAAAGTGCCTCATTAAACAATTCTCTTGTGTCAAAATCCTTCGGGGAAAGAGCCACGGCTTCAATGCCGTGGCTTTTTGCACGCTCTAATGCATAAGCGTTTTTATTATTACTGATTACTACATCGATGGCTGCATTCGTAATAGACCCCTGCTCAATTCCATCAATGATAGCCTGCAGATTTGTTCCTCCTCCGGATACCAGTACCGCAAGCTTTAACATAAAGTAACTCCTTTTTCTCCTGCCTTAATGTGACCTACAATATATGGAGTATCTCCCGCAGCCTTGATTGCTTCCATTGTTTTCTCCACATCGTCTTTTTCTACTGCGACAACCATTCCAAGTCCCATATTAAATGTGTTATACATCATTTCTTCTGCGATATCTCCCTCTTTCGCAAGAAGTTTAAAGATCGCTGGTACTTCATAACTGTCTTTTTCTATCACTGCATGCACTCCGTCAACTAACATTCTCGGAATGTTCTCATAGAATCCGCCGCCTGTAATATGACTGCATGCCTTTACAGTAACTCCTGCACCCTTAATGTTCTTTAATGCTTTCACGTAGATTCTTGTAGGGGCAAGTAAAGCTTCTCCAAGAGTTTTTCCCAATTCTTCATAATAAGTATTTAAAGATTCTTCACTCATCTCAAATACTTTTCTGACAAGAGAAAATCCATTACTATGAACTCCGCTGGATGCCATACCAATCAAAATATCTCCGTCTTTTAAGTTTTCTCCGGTAATCAGATCCTTACGATCACAGACACCTACAGAAAATCCTGCAAGATCATATTCATCTTCCGGCATCAGTCCCGGATGCTCTGCTGTCTCTCCTCCGATCAATGCCGCATCAGACTGAACACATCCCTCTGCCACACCACTCACAATAGCTGCAATCTTTTCCGGATAGTTTTTCCCGCATGCAATGTAATCTAAGAAAAATAAAGGTTCTCCTCCTGCACAGGCAATATCGTTAACGCACATAGCCACCGCGTCAATTCCAATGGTGTCATGCTTATCAAGAATCATTGACAGTTTTACTTTTGTTCCACATCCGTCTGTTCCGGATAACAGTACCGGGTCTTCCATTTCCTTGATCTTACTTAAAGAAAATGCACCGGAAAATCCTCCCAGCCCTCCAAGTACTTCTTCTCTCATCGTTCTTTTTACGTGTTCCTTCATTAATTCGACAGATTTATATCCTGCCTCGATATCCACTCCGGATGTTTTGTAATCCATATGTATTCTCCTCCTAAAGTTATTTAAAATATTGATCGACACCGTTGGCAATTCCTTTTACCATCCTGGTCTGATATGACTTCTTCTGCATTTTCTTATCCTCAGAACGATTGGTCATAAATCCCATTTCTATTAAGGTTACCGGAATTTTACTCCGGAACTTCCCGCATCTGCATGAAGGCGGATATAAATGGATGCTCCGCTTTTGTTGACTCTCTGTGCTCTCTGTTTATTACTGATATTGACATTCTGCTTCCGGCGTACCATATATACCTTATATCCCCGCCGTTTTAATTCTTTCTCCAGCTTCTTTGCAATCTGAAGATTCAGTTTGGATTCCGGCACCTTCGTTGCCACACCACGAGTTCCTGATGAGACTTTTGCTTTCTTTGTCTTTGATCCTAGTCCGACAGGCTCCTTTTTATAGTTTCCTTTTGCCTGATGTCCGGCATCAATCGCTACAGTATAAACTTTTTTCTTTGGAGCTGCACTGATTTTACGATCTTCTATTCCAAATCCACTTCCAATCAGAATCACTCCTATTAAAACCGCCAGGATCTTTTTACTCATAATTTTTATAACCAACCTGATCAAGTTTCTCTGCTTTTTTCACAACAGACTGTTTCATGTCTTCACTGTATTCTTCTAATTTTTCTAATAATGCTGCATCGGATGTTGCAAGAATCTTTGCTGCCAGAATTCCTGCATTTAATCCTCCGTTGATTGCCACTGTCGCAACCGGAATTCCGGACGGCATCTGAACAATAGAATAAAGGGAATCTACACCGCCAAGATCTGACGTTTTCATTGGAATTCCAATAACCGGCATCGGGAAGAGTGCGGCACACATTCCCGGAAGATGTGCTGCTTTTCCTGCTCCTGCTATGATAACTTTTACTCCACGTTCTTTGGCACCTTTTGCCCATTCAAAGAATATATCCGGTTCTCTGTGTGCAGAGATAATTGTCATCTCAAAATCAATTCCCATTTCTTCTAAAAATTCTGCTGCTTTTTTCATAACCGGCATATCAGAATCACTGCCCATTACAATTGCTACTTTTGCCATTTGTATTCTCCTTATCTTTTCTAATTCGCAAGCACGCCCCACGTACCTTATCATACCGCACATATGCACGATACATTTCTTTCTATCTTTTTATTGTACTGACTTAACAGATTTCCGTCAATGGTTCATTTAACGTTTCTGTTCCCGGAAGCACAAATCTTCCTTTTTCAATCACGAAAATTTCTCTTCCGCCCAGACAAACCGCCTTAATGGAATCAATCTCCTCATATGGAATCGTAATATCCGTATGGCACTGGAAATACTCTCCTTCTTCGGATCGCTCATTATATTTTGCCACAATTTCTTTTCCATCGGGATTGTAAACTTTCGTCTCTTCACTGTGGCTGTAGCAGGTATCTCCTACTGCAAAATGAGGTCCCATTTTTTCCACAATCAAAATCGGAAGCTTATATAAGATATCATATTTTTTCGCCATGGCATAGGCTGTTGTATTGGTTCCCACTGCAAACTCACCCATCGGAAGCGTTTCTCTGTTATAGAGAAGGTTTTCTTTCATAAATGCTCTGTTCTCCTCTTCCGTCTCAAAGTTTTTGCAGGTATAGTCTGTGATCATCCCGTCTTCAAAAGTAAGGCGCAGATCAATAAATTTAAGATCTCTTAAATACACTTCCCCTACATGCAGCACTCCATTGGTTCCGGCAAGCTTCGGTGATGTAAACACCTCTCCCACCGGAATATTAACATCTGCCAGACAATTTTCAAAATTCGTTTCCGCAGACGGATCTTTCATCTCATGCATTGCAATATACAAATCTGTCTGATTATTTCCGGCCCCTTTGATATGAACCTCCAATGCCTGATCCAATGCATCAATTAAATATTGCTGAATTTCCCGATACATCTTCTTATCCAGAGTATTGACTTTTACAACTTCTTTAAAAATCTCCTCAAAGTCATCTCCGATTTCCGGAATCGGATAAGCGATAATCGTAAAACTTCTCTGATCCGGTTTGATGTATTCATTTACAATCTCTGAAGCTTTTATCTGAAATTCCACAGATAATTCCTGTTGTTTCTTGCTCAGTTTCAGACTCGTTTCCTTGGAAACCGGAAGAAACGGTTTCTCACCAAATGTCTCCATACATGCCGGTCCCGCAAAGACATAAGCTTCTTCTCTATAATGCTCGTAGGCATTTCGATAACACTCAAGCTTATGTTTCATAAACCGATTATCAAAATACAGCGTCTGGTCATAACGATGATCATACTCGTATTGCGGATTTGGACCAGATGATATATATCCTGTTTTTACGAGCCCTTTGGTAAGGCTCGAAACTCCGCTTCGATAGATAATCGGCGCAAGGCCAATCTCTGCAAACTGCCGAATCGCTTCTCTTACTACCGGCTCAAATCCAATCGTATAACGGATATTAACTGTACGTTTTGGACTCATATCGATGTTATTGATAATAAATCCTTCATGGAACCCTTCCACATAAGTTTTGGCCATCGCACAAATCTCTTCTCTCGGAAGAGAATTTAAATAATTTAAAGTTCGAATCTCATTTTCTGAAATATATTCTCCATACTGATAAAGGATATCCGGATCTGTCAGATCAGATTTCATCACAATATCTGTCGCAAACGTCATAGATGGGTCTAACTGCTCCCGAATCCGATATTCGTAGACATCCTCACTATAATCTCTCATATGATCAAAAATAATCTGCCGGATCTTTTCCGGTCCGTCTTCCTCTGCCAGAAACAGTTGGTAAATCTCTAAGAATAATTCATTTTGAATGACCAGATCAAATAATCTTCCTTCTACAGCATAAACGAACCCACTGCGCATTTCTGCATACAAAAATGCAAAAATCTGACCATATTCTACTCCAAAATTCTGAACGCAAAATTCCGGATTTCCAAAACAATTCGCATAGGATTCCGGAGAGATCTTCTGATACCATTCCCGGTTCCATGCCTTCAACTGCTCTAAAGACTTCGGATTCGTATCGTAAACATCATTCAAAAATAACAGCATTTCTGTCATCTCAGAAAAATAAGCAGAAAATTTTTTCATATTCTGAGTATCCAGTTTTAATTCGTGAAGTCTCTCTTTATTTAATTCGTGTCTTTCCAGTAAAATCTCACTCACAATATAACTCCTTTTTATCTGATTACTCCCAAAATCAACAGGAATACAGAAAATATCAATATAGCTCCGTTGCTGATACATCCGATGATTTTCCATTTCATAACTGCTGCAGTCTCATGAAAACTTTGTACTGCCAAATACATTCCCACAGCACCGAAGATCATCAAAAGCCATCCTGCTGCCCCAAGCATCACATCCGCATTTCCTTCTAATTCTACAGATCTTAAAATCAGAAAATAATAACCTGCAATTCCAACTGCTCCCAGTACAATGGAAATTATCGCTTTTCTGGAGACCACCTGATCCGATGGCCGATATGCAAATGTCTTCTTTCGATTCCGCTTCATCTTTTCTTCCTCCTGTATCTATCATACCCTGCCAATAAAATTCGGTAGACAAGATATCCTAAAAAACCACCGACGGTATTCATCAGCAGATCATCCACATCAAATACCCCGACTCTCATAAACAGCTGACTGGTTTCAATCACCAGACTGAAAATAAAAGTCGCAAATACAGAAAGAAACAATGCTTTCCGTCTTTCAATCACAACCGGAATCATAAATCCAAAGGGACTAAATGCAAAAATATTACCAAATACATTGGTAATCACTGCCTCCGCAGATAAAAGATGCCGATAGGTCCAAAATCTTTTGATTTCCTGAAATACTACCAGGTTGACATGAGAGGTTGTGTATCCTGTATTTCTCCCATATCGTTCACTCAATAATACAAAATAAAATATAACTATAATATAGAGATAAAAT
>OBYP01001065.1_pt1 | contig 16127 bp, 15 predicted proteins | sample 1501461 | NCBI WGS metagenome assembly OBYP01 (sample SAMEA2580201, study PRJEB22360) | human gut metagenome | biome: human gut; feature: human-associated habitat; material: faeces | place: Denmark | collected 2008/2010 | reverse complement strand
TGGTGAGATTCTCCCCCCCCCCCGCCGACACGTCCACGACCACGGACGGCGGACAATACACGACCGACTACATCATCACCGACACGCTGCCCAAGGGCCTGACCTACGTGGACGGTTCCATGACGGTCGGCGGACAGTACGCGCAGCATACGCCCGACAAAGGCACGGTCACCGGCGGCACCCCCGTCACGCCGACGATCGTCGTGAACAAGGACGGCACCACCACCATGACCATCAGGGTGAACGGGGCGCGCGCCGACTCCGGCACGCAGACCGTCATCCACTATTCCACCACCATCGGGGCCGCGTTCGACCCCGACCATGACGTGAGGAACAACGATTCGTTCACGAACCATGCGACCATCCAGTCGAAACGCAACATGGCTCCCCCCTTATCCTCAAAAGCGCAGACCGCCGACGCGACGGTTCGCGTGTCCCGCACGCGCGCGACCGCGCTGGCGACCCGCGCCGACCCGCTGCTGAGCGACATCGAACGCCCGTTGGGATTCAGGAACATGCTGGGTAACTTCTCCAAGGATGAGAAAATCGACCCGTATGCGGTGGACGTCATGCCTTACAAGGGCTTGAACCAGTCCAACTATCACGGCGACTACGTGATGGCCGGACTCACCGTCAAGGCAGGTGCGGGCGCAAGCATGAACGGCGTCAAAGTCTACTTCACGACCGACCCGAAATGGCGCAACGTGGACGCGACGAAGATAACCCGCGAACAGGTCCAACAATGGACCGAAGCCACGGTGAATGCGACCACAGGCAAGGTGACCATCCCCGACGGCTACAGCAAGCCGGTGGCATGGGCGTTCACCTCGCCAAGCCTGCCCGCCAACGCCCGCTATGACTTCAGCCTGAGCATCAAGCCTACAAGCAACAAGGCGGCGGACTCGTACGTGAACCGTTGGACGGACGGCGACAACAAGGTGGACGCGGTCACGCAGGTCGTGGAACGCAAGGTCAACGGCGTCGCATGGTTCGACACCAATCATGACGGCATCCGACAGGATTCGGACAGGCTTCTCGCGGACGTGACCGTCACCCTCGTGGATGGCAACGGCAGGACAGTCACCAGTGTGAACGGCAAACCCTGCACCGCCCCAACCGGGCAGGCTACACAGCGCGCCCCCCACAACAACCGACAGGAACGGCCACTACGAAATCGGTTCCATTCCGGCAGGTTCCGGGTTCAAGCTCAGGTTCACGCCGAAAACCGGCACCGCTTGGCACGGGCAGAACGTCACCGTCAAGAACTCGAAGGACGCCAGCGAGGCGACCGACTCCGACAGCGACCGAGAGGACGATTCGCACGGCAACATGGTCGCCGGCGTCATCACGCTGAAACCGTTCCCCGCGTTGGACGAGATGACGTCCGCCGTGTACGAGGACCCGAACGAGGACCACGGCATGAGCGGCACGCTCATGCCCGCCACGCCCGCCACGTTCAAAGCGGTCAAGGTGCTGGACGGGCGTCCGAACGGCGCTTGGACCGACAGGGACAGGTACGTCGCGGACATCACCGCGTTGGACGGCGCGCCCGCGAACGCGGTGCCCTCCACCATCACGTTCGCCGACAACAGGACGCAGACCGTCAAAATCAACTCCAACGCGTTCCCCACGGACGGCGTCTACCGGTATCAGGTCAAGGAACGCAAGGGAGACAATGCGGGAGTCACCTACGATGACCGCACGTGGGTCCTGACCGTCACCGTCCAGGACGATTTGACCACGTTCACCCGTCGCATCACCGCCAACACGACGTGCGACGGCGTCCAATCCGACGCCATCCAGTTCACGAACACGTACGCGCCGAAGGACGTGACCGTAAGCCTGACGGCGCGCAAGACGTTCGACAACGCGGACGCCAGCCACGCGAAGCTCACCGACTTCCAATTCCAACTGTTCGACAACGAGCGGGCGGTCGGCGTGCCCGTGCAGACCGTCAACGCCGACCGGAACGGTGACGTCCGCTTCCAGCCGTTGACGTTCACCGCCAGCCAGCTGAAAGGCAACAAGTCCAAGACGTTCACCTATACGGTGCGTGAAATCCGCCAGTCGGCGGGCGGCGTCAACTACGATTCCCACATGGGAATGTGGCAAATCACCGTCACCGACGATTTGACCGGACAGTTGAAAGCCCAAACCAGAACGAACGCGGCCTATCCGACTACGTTCACGAACACGTATCAGGCGAAGCCGGTCAGCGTGCAATTCCGTGCGCACAAGACCCTCAACGACCCCGACCATACAGGCATCCAACTGCAAGCCGGACAATACGAGTTCAAATGCGTCGAGGACAAGACAGGCGGCCAGGTCGGCACGGCGAAGACCAACGACCAGCGAGGCGACGTCCTGTTCGACGCCATCTCCTACACGCGGCCGGGAACGTACGACTACACCATCCGGGAAACCCCCGGCGACAGGGGCGGCATCACGTACGACACCACGAAACACCACGTGAGGGTCACCGTCACCGACGATGGGGAGGGACGGCTGCTCGCCGACGTGAAATACGACGACGGGACCGCCATCCCCGAATTCACGAACACGTACCGGGCGCAGCCCGCCACGGACACGCCGACCGCAGTGAAGGCCGTCTCCGCGTCCGAAGGCAACCACTATAAGCTCAAGGGCGATGATTTCACGTTCACGCTCCACCGCGTGACCGCGCCCGACGGCGTCACGGCCGAAGCCGACCAGACGAAGACCAACGACGCCCGGGGCAACATCAGGTTCGACCAACTGTCGTTCCCGTTGCCCGGAACCTACGTGTACACCGTTTCGGAACGGGACGTCACCGTCCCCGGCGTCACCAAGGACGGCACCGTCACCACCATCACCTACACGGTCAAGGACGTCGGCCATGCCGGACGGTTGAAGGTCGTCGATAAGACCATCACCCGTTCGGACGGCAAGACTGCGAACGGCATCCGATTCGACAACACGTACAATCCGAAAGGCGTCGGCTGCACGCTTGGCGGCGTGAAGACCATCATCAACGCGGATACGGCGACCAACCGCATCCCACAGGATGGCGAGTTCACGTTCGCACTCACCTCGCATGACGGCGCGCCGATGCCCGAGGGGTCGAAGGACGGCGTGAAGACCGTCACCAACACCGGCACCGGTTTCACGTTCGGACGAATGGACTACGACAAGCCCGGAACCTACGTGTACACCGTCACCGAACAGGCCGGACGTGACCCGACCATCGGATATTCCACCCAAGCCTATGACGTGACCGTCACCGTCACCGACCAAGGCGGCATGCTCTCGGCCTCCGCCGACCGTCAGGCCAACGACATCCGCTTCGACAACACGTACACGCCGACACCCGTTGACGTGACCGTGAAGGCGGACAAGCACCTGACCGGACGTGATCTGAACGATGGCGAGTTCGCCGCCGAATTGAAGGATTCCGACGGCAACCTCCTCCAGGCCAAACGGTTCGCCCGCGTTCCACGCGACGCGCAATCCGACAAGGCGAACGTCCGCGAAGGGGAAGGAACCCTCGAATTCGACAAGCTCACGTTCGACCGGGCCGGCGTGTACACGTACACCGTGACCGAACAGGACGGCAATCTGGGCGGCGTCACCTACGACAGGACCGTCCACACCGTCACCGTCACCGTCACCGAGGACGCGAAGACCCATCGGCTCGTCGCCGCCGTCTCCTACTCCAACGGCGAGGGCGGCGAGGAAGGCATCCTCTTCCGCAACACGTACCAGCCGGGGAACGTCATGGTCGAACTCGCGGCCAGGAAGAACCTGACCGGACGCGGGCTGAAGGCCGACGAATTTGAGTTCGAACTCGTGGACAAGGACGGCAAGGTCATCGACAGCGCGAGGAACGACAAGGACGGCGACATCCGGTTCAAGCCGCTCACCTACGGTCGTGACAACAACGGCATCGACGATTGCGGCGAACACCGGTACGTGATTCGGGAAAGCAACACCGGCGAGAAGAACGTCACCTACGACAGGACGGAACACCACGTGACCGTCACCGTGGGCGACGACCTGCAAGGCAACCTGACCGCCAAAGTCGAATACGACCCGACGGACGATACGGCGAAGGATTCCGGCGCCATGCCCGCCACGCCGACCGACAAGACCGACAAGACCAAGGGGGATGCCGTCGGGGACGGGCCGTCCACGACCCCCGGCGTGGTCACAACCACCGGAACCCGACCCGAGTTCACCAACTCATACATCCCACCGGCGACCCCGGCCATCGTGAAGACGATTCGCCAACTCGCCAAGACCGGCGTATCCACGCCGACCGTGGCGTTGGCCGCGTTCACGCTCTTGGGAGTGGGATTGATGCTGTTCCGCCGTCGCGGAAACCAAACCGAGACCGCGCGGCACAGGAAGTAAGGCCACGGTAGGCCAGTAGAAAGGCCGGGCAGGGGAGCGGATTCCCCGTCCGGCCTTTTCTTTTGCACCGGCTGCAAGGTGACGTCCTCCCTCTCGGCCGAAGCCGGGGGATTCCTCCCATCCAGACGATGGGAGTGGAGAGGCTCCGGCGAGTACGGAAGGAATCGTTGGAGCGTTCGAAGGCTAATCTCGCGCGCCGGATTAGGAACCGTCTCTTGGCCTTCCTGCTTGAGGGTCGGGGCATCCACCTGGATCTACGGTGGCACCTTCAACCTGCTGCGCCACACCCTGCCGCGCGACGGCATCACCACCACCTTCGTCTCCGCCGAGAACCCGCAGGAGTTCGAGGACGCCATCCAGGAGAATACCAAGCTCGTCTACTTCGAGACCTTCGGCAACCCGAACGCCGACCTGCCGGACTTCGAAGCCATCTCCGAAATCGCCCACAAGCACAACCTGCCGGTGATTGTGGACAACACCTTCGCCACCCCGTACCTGTTCCGCAAGCGCCACCGCGCACAGGGTTCCGGCCGCCACACGGCCGTGAACGCGGGCAAGTGACCCGTGGCGTTCCGGCCTCGTCGTCCGATGACGGCCGGGACGCCCTCCATCGACTTCACATGCCGGAAAGGGTCATACCTTCCGAATCCCGTGCCCCGGACGGCGTGCGAACCCCCAGGCCCTTCGCCAGCCTCTCCCGGCGGAGGGCCTTTCCCATGCCCGGAACCCGTGAACCCGTGGAACCATGGCACTCGAAGCCCGGCGCGCGCCGGCGGGACCCGGCCCCACCGGCGAACGGTCGGCGGGGCCTTTTCCATACCATCGTCCGAGCCTCTTCGGTTCCGTCGGGAACGTCCAAACCGGAGCCTTCTCGACAGCCATACCGTGGTCATGTCATCCAAAACAAGTCGAAAGGAAAACATCATGTACGGAATCACCATCGCGGCAGACAGCGGCAGCGTCGTCACCAGCGCGTTGCAGCTTTTCAGCCAGTTCGCCATCATCGGCGGCGGCCTGTGGGCCGTGTGGGGCGTGGTCACCCTGGCCGGAGGACTGAAGGACCAGAACGGCCCCGCCACCCAGTCGGGCGTCTGGCAGGTCGTCGGCGGCGGCCTGATCATCGCGGCCGCGGCCCTGTTCTCCAACATCGCCCTGTAGACGGGAGGCCACGCATGGTCGATTTCATCGTCGGCATCCTCAACTCGATAGGGTCCGGCGTCGGCGACGACCTCGTGGCCGACCTGCTGAAGACCCCCGCCGAATACAACGCGGGCATGTACCAGCTGAGCCTGACCGTCGCCCGCTCGGCGGTCAAACCCATAGCCAGCACGATACTGGCGATCATGTGCGTCCTGGAACTCGCCAGGGTCAGCACCCGGGCGGACGGCGACCGCGAGCTGGGCGTCAAGCTCGTCGCCATGGCGATGTTCAAGCTCACGCTCGTGTTCACCGCGGCCCAGCACAGCGAGCTCATGCTCCAGGCCATCGACGAGATCGGCGACAGCGTGCTAGGCGGCATCCATTCGGCGGCGCCCACCACCGGCGCGTCGTCGGGCCTCGGCCTTGGCGACAGCATGCGCGACGCCATCGACTCCGCCGGCTGGATGGGCCAGATACCGTGCCTGATCCTGCTGCTCATCCCGTTCCTCGTCTCCAAGGGCGCGACCATCGTCGTCACCGTCGTCATCCTCCTGCGTTTCGTGCAGATATACATGCTCACCGCGTTCAACCCGCTGCCGATCGCGTTCATCGCCCAGGAGGAGACCCGCCAGTGGGGCATCAACTACTTCAAACAGTACGCGTCGCTGGTGTTCCAATGCGCGACCCTGTATCTGGCGATCCTCATGTACCGCACGCTCGTGGGCGGCACGCTCAACCCGAGCAAGTTCAAGGACGGCGACAGCCTCTCCGGCTGGGTGATGGACAACTTCACCGGCCTGCTCCTGGCGAGCGTCATGCTCATCGGCATCGTCATGGCGGCCAACTCCGTCGCCAAGAAGCTCTTCGGCGGCGAATGAAACACAACGCAATCCACGAAAGGAAGCAATCATGGCGTTGCAGATGCCCGTCTACAGGGAACTGACCACCATCGAATCGAAGGTGTTCATGGGAATGAGCTGGAGGCAGTGCCTCGCCGCCGTCATCCTCGCCATCGTGTGCGGGGGAGGATACGTCGGACTGTGGCTCGGGCTGGGCATGGACCCCAACCTCGCCATGTACCTGATCTTCCCGCCCGGCCTGCCCATAGCCGTATGGGGATGGGTGAGGCCAAAGGGCCTCATGCCCGAGAAATACCTGAAATACATCCTGCGCCACTACACGCAGCGCGAGGTCTACCTGCTCGACGGTCCGGGAAGACCATACCGCACCGGCGTGAAACCAACGATCAAGGAAAGGTGAGGAATGTTCGGAAAGAAGAAACCCCCGGTCGCGTCGGACGAAGGCGGTGCCGAAGCCAGGGCGAAGGCACGGAGAAAGAAGGCGACGCGTCTGCCGAAAGGCGTCAAACAGCTCATCGGATACGACGCCATGCTGCGCAACGGGATCGCCAGCCTGGGCGACGGACGGTGGAGCGCCACCATCCTCTTCCAGGACATCAACTACCAGCTGAGCCCGGAATCTCATCAGATGGAGATCATCGACCGGTGGGCCAAGCTCATCAACAGCTTCGAGGCCGGGCAAAGCGTGCAGATCGCCTCCTACACGCGCTCACGCGGCGTACGCGAACTCCTCGCCGACGTGATGATGGACGAGACCGGCGACAGCCTCGACCACTACAGGCTCGACTACAACCGCCTCGCCCAAGGCAAACTCGAATCCGTCAGCCGCAACACCAGCACCGTCAAGACCCTGACCGTCACCGTCCGCGAAAGCGACGAGCAGGCCGCCGTCGCGAACCTCAACGCCCTGTGCAACAACCTCGTCAGCCAGATGCGCTCCATCGACGCATGCAAGGCCACCCGCCTCGACCGCGAGCACCGGCTGCGCCTCATGGCCGAGGTGCTCCGCCCCGGAGAAGAGTTCCGGTTCGACGAACGCCGCTTCGAGCATCAGCCCGGCAAACCCGACACCAAGGACCTCGTGTGCCCGTGGAGCATCGACGCGCGCAACCCGACCATGCTCGACATCGAATCCCTGGACTCGAAATACCTGCACCGCACCATGTGGGTGTCCAGCCTGCCGCCGGAACTGTCCGACCAGCTGGTCAACGACCTGACCGGACTGCGCGCCCGCGTCGACGTGAGCATCCACCTCGCGCCCATGGACCGCGGCGAAAGCATGACGCTCGTGCGACGCAAGAACGCCGAGGTCAAGATGCAGATCATGGACCAGCGGCGCAAGAACCGCAAGCAGGGCCTCGACCCCGACGACCTTCCCGACGACCTCGCCGACCAGCAGGAACAGCTCGGCCAACTGCGCGACGAGCTGCGCTCCACCAACCAGAGGCTCGTGGACTCGATCATCGTGATCGGAGTGTCCGCGGCAAGCCAGGAGGAGCTGGAAGTCGCGTGCAGGAACGTGAAGGCCAAGGTCAACGCGCAGTCCTGCACGGCCGAGAGCCTCAAGTTCATGCAGATGGAGGGACTGACGGCCGAACTGCCGCTGGGCAACAACCCTCTGCCCATGAAACGCACCCTGACCACGAACAGCGCGGCCATCCTCATCCCGTTCACCACGCAGGAGGTGTTCGAGCCGCACGGCCTGTTCTACGGAAGCAACGCGAGGAGTGGCAACCCGATCCTCGCGGACCGGCGCAGCCACATGAACTCCAACGGATTCGTGCTCGGCACGTCCGGCGGCGGCAAATCCTTCACCGTCAAACAGGAGATCGCCGGCATGTTCCTCAACCGTGACGACGAGGTCATCGTCATCGACCCGGAACGCGAATACCTCGCCCTCGCGGCCGCGTTCGGCGGACAGATCATCCAGATCAGCGCCGGCACCGGCACGCGCGTCAACCCGATGGACATCGTCCTGGAGGACGACTCGGCCTCCGACCCCGTCAAGGACAAGACCAACAACGTGGTCTCCATGATCGGCGCGCTCATAGGCGGCATCGACGGCCTCGATCCGCTCCAGAAGGGACTCGTCGACCAGTGCGTCAGCAACCTGTACACGCGTTACCGCAACCAGGGCGGGGGAGTGGTCCAGCCCACATTGCAGGACCTGCACGACGAATTGCAGGCGGGCGGCGACCAGGTGAGCCGGTACCTTGCCGACGCGCTCAACCCGTACATCACCGGCTCCATGAGCGGCTTCAACGGGCAGACCAACGTGGACCTGTCCAACCGGTTCACCGTGTTCGACGTGTCCGGCCTGTCCGGCGAGCTGCGCACGTTCGGCATGATGGTCGTCATCGACCAGGTGTGGAACCGCGTCATCCGCAACAAGGCCAACGGGCGGCGCACCTGGCTGTACGTCGACGAGTTCCACCGCTTTTTCTCCAACCAGTACGCCGCTGCCCAGTTCAAGGACATCTACAAGCGCGCCCGCAAATACGGGCTCGGCGTCACCGGCATCACGCAGAACGTCGAGGAGATCCTCGACCTCCAGGACGCGCGCGAGATGCTGTCCAACAGCGATTTCCTCATGCTCCTGAGCCAGAACAGCACCGACGCGGACGCCCTGTGCGAGCTGCTGACCCTGAGCGAGGAGCAGCGCCAGTACTTCACCGGCGTGCTGCCCGGCCAGGGACTCATGAAGATCGGCAGCGCCTACGTGCCGTTCGACGGGCGCATCCCCGCGGGCGGCGACCTCTACCGGCTGTACTCCACGACCTTCCAGGAAGGAAAGAACGCATGAGCGGAACCCAAGCCCACCACGCCGGAGGCACACGCGCCCGCATCGGACGCGCGGCCACCGGCGTGGTGTCCAGCGCCGCCCAGTTCGGCTCGGACCGGACCGACATCGCCGACTCCATGGGCCACACCACCGCCGAGATGGCGGGACGCGCCGGCATGCACGGCATGTCCTCCACCATGCACGGCGTGGGCTGGACGGCCGGCAAGGCGCGGCGCATCATGAACCGCGGCAAACGCGCCCTGCGGTCTGGCAAGGGAATGCGCAAGACGGCCGGCAAACCCAAGGCGCTGTCCGAGGCGAAGCCCAGCGAGAAGATAGGCAAGTTTGCCGCGAAAGGCAAGGCGAGCAAGCGGATCGGCAAGCACATAGGCGCGGGCCTTGGGAAAGCCGGCCGTAGCGTCAAACGGATGGGACCCACCGGCATGGGCTGGATGGACGAAGCCGGCGCGAGGCTCACCGCTGCCGACGACGATTTCGCGTCGAAGCTGGGAAGCACCACACGCGACCTGTCCTTCAAAGCGGCACGGGCGGGCGTGAAGGGCGTCAACTCGTCGGCCAAATTCATCTGGCGGCACCGCCGCGCGCCCGTCAAGGCGGTACGCAGCGTGAAAGCCACCGGACAGGCCGCCATGCGCGCCGCTCGCGTCGCCGCGAACTTCGTGCGCATGGCCGCGTCCCGCGTCATCGCGGGAGCCGCCTCCATCAGCCTTCCCATCATGCCCGTCATCGCGGCCATGCTCGCGGTGCTCGGCGTGCTCCTGGCCGCCATGGGCGCGTTCCTCGGATCCAACGCCAGCGAATCCACGGTCACGGGCGTTCCCACGGAATACGAGACCGACGTGATCCGCGCCGGATCCATCTGCCAGGTCGTCACGCCGAGCATCATCGCCGCCCAGATCGACCAGGAGTCCAATTGGAATCCGAAGGCCGGCAGCTCCGCCGGAGCGCAGGGCATCGCACAGTTCATGCCGTCCACCTGGGCGTCCGCAGGCAAGGACGGCGACGGAGACGGCAAGGCCGACATCTGGAACCCGCACGACGCGATCTGGAGCCAGGGCAACTACATGTGCGGCCTCGCCTCGCAGGTCGAGACGGCCAAGAAGTCCGGGAAACTGACCGGCGACACGTTGGAGCTGATCCTCGCGGCGTACAACGCTGGCCTCGGCAGCGTGCTCAGATACGGCATGGTGCCGCCCTTCGAGGAAACCATCAACTATGTGCGGCGGATCAAGGAACTCGCAGCGACCAAATACACCGCAACGGGGACCGCCGAGGGTGGCACGGTCGGCTCCCTCGAACCGAAACTGACGGTCTCCGGCGGCATCGTGTCCACGGCCGGCATCACGCCGGACACGAGATACCCATGGGGGCAGTGCACCTGGTGGGCCGCGACCAGAAGAGCCGACATAGGAAAACCGATACCAGGGTGGGGCAACGCCGCCACATGGGCAGGTTCCGCGGCGTCGGCCGGCTACACGGTGGACGGCTCCCCATCCGCCGGCAGCGTCATCGTGTTCCAACCGGGAGTATTGGGCGCGTCCGCCGGCTACGGGCATGTCGCCATGGTCGAGGAGGTCCGCGGGGACGGGTCGATCCTGATCAGCGAGTCCAACGCGCTTGGCCTCGGCGTCGTATCCACACGCGAAATCAGCGCCTCCCAACTGGCCGCAGCCGGTGGCGTCCGCTACATCCACTGAAAGGAAAACCAAGCATGGAACCAAAGAGGAACAGGATCATCGCCGCGACGGGATTTGCGGTCGCGCTCCTCATCCTGGGAGGAAACGTCGCGGTGATATGCGCCGGCAACGGAACCGCGGAGGACACGCAAAGCACCGTCGCCCGGCCGCGAACGAAAACCGAACCCGGACAAAAAACGGCTGGAGACGAAGAGACCGAGCCGGCGACGCCGACGGAGGATGATCCGTGCGCCGACCTCGCGCCGAAAGCGCTCGGCGTCTACATGGGCGACGAACGAGGCCAACTCGAAGGCGAATACTTCACGCCGGATGCCGCCGGCCTCGACATACCGGCATCATCCATAGCCCCGCAGCCATTGCCCGAGACCGAGTTCACCGGCTTCCCCGTGTCCACGGGGCGGCGGGTGGCGACATGCGCCGTATCCACCGGGCTGGAGGCATCCTGGGTGCTTGACTACACGCTCACTGACGACGGCTGGCGATGCACGGCGGTCAAGGGCCCATTGGAAGGCGGATACCGGGTGCATGAAGGCAAACCAGAGGAACAAAAGTGATGAAGGCAAACGAACAGGATCAGCCAGTCCTCATCAAAGACGAGGGCGGAGAGGAATGACCAGGATCGACAGGAAGACGGGTGAGCCGATTCTCAGCCCCAAGCTTACGGACGACCAGCTGTACGCCATGGCCAACGAGCCCGGCTGGCGTCCATGGATGCGCCTGATCGCCGAACACCCACACGCGTGGCCGGAGCTCGCCGACTGGTGGCATACCGCGCAGGAGCAAGGCTTTGACACGGCCGGCGCCGCGCCGCTGCCGCCGGAAGACGAGCCGGGGCAGGAACCCGTGTCTGCGCCGGCGGAGAAGGCCCTGAAGGACGCCGACGACGATTTTGCCGCACTCGAACGAATCGCCGACTTGGAATCGGATACAGCGGACATCCCTCCAATACCGGAAGCGGAATCGTCGGGGTTGACCGTCACTTACTCGGCCGACCCCGACGATCTGAAGGTGCGTCGCGTCTTCCCGGTCGGGAAAGCGCTCGTCGCGATCGTCATGGCCGCGAGCCTCATCGCCGTGTCCTGGATGGGACTGCAAATCAAAACCCGCCACGCCGCCGCCGTGCGGCAAGAGGCGCATGAGACCGCAATCAGCGCATGCGACTCGGCCGAAGCGACACGCAAGACCATCCAGTCCGACCTGGACAGGACCACGGCCAAAGCCTCCAGACTATTGAAGGACATCAGTCGAGGCCAGGTCGCGGATCCCAAGACGCTTGATGCGTTGAATCGGCTCCTGGACGCAAAGACGGCCACCATCAAGGGTTCCTGCGCGCCCGACGCCGCCACATCCGACGTGGACAGGACCACTGCGGCGCTGCGCAGAACGACCAAAGAGCTCAAGAACCGTCTCACCGACCTCAAGACCGCAACCAAGGCCGTCACCGACAGCAAACTCGACAAGACCGTGGACGACGCGAACGCGCTGTACAAGGAGGCCGACGGCAAGGTGGCGGACGACAAGACCCGCGCAAGTCTGCTGGACGCCATCAAAAAACGCGACGCGGACGCCATCGCGAAGGCCATGAAAGAGGTCAACGAATCGAAGGCGGCGAAGGAGAAGGCCGACGCGGAGGCGAAAGCCAAGGCAGAACAGGAAGCCGCTGCGGCCGCCGCGCAGCAGGCGCAGGCATCGCAATCCCAAGGAAGTTCCGGATCCGGTTCCGGAACCGGACGACGCCCGTCTTCGGGAGGCTCGTCGTCCTCCACCAATACGGGCGGAGCCTCGCCGGGATGGTCCGTGCCCGCGCCATCAGACGAGGGCACCGGCTTGCCCGGCAGCGATCCGGGGTTGTGATTGGCTTCATGCCGCTGCCTTCCATTCTTTGGAGTGCTTGAGCGTGGATTTCGGTCTGGCGATGGTGGTTCCGGGCCATGCCTTGCGGCTGAGGAACGGGTGCAGTCCTCGCAGGTTGTAGATGCATTTGTCGTTGTCCAATTGCGCGAGCTCGTCTGGCGTGAGGAGTTCGCGGCCGGTGCGCTGGTAGTTGGTGGTGTGGCTGCCGGACACGCCCTTGGAGTCGCTGGTGGTGCGGATGTCGATGGTCTCCTTGCCGAGCAGCTTGCTGAGCCATTCGGTGGTGGACTGCTCGTTGCCGCCGAGGAACAGCACCGAATCACAGTTGCCCACGATGGTCTCCCACGAGTCCTTGTACATCGTCTTGAGCTGGGCGATGGTCTGGAGGATGATGCTGACGCTGACCTTGCGCGAGCGGATTGTGGCGATGAGCTTGTCGAAGTTGGGGATGCGTCCCACGTTGGCGAACTCGTCGAGGAAGCAGTGCAATGGCGTGGCGAGGCATTCGCCGGGGTAGGTGCGGCAGCGGCGGATGATGCTGTCGAACAGGCATTGGTAGAAGATCGCGGCCAAAAAGTTGAAGGTCGGGTCCTCGTCGGGCAGGGCGAGGAAGATGGCCGTCTTCCCGTTGGGATGCTTGTATCCGCCCTTGTGCTCGTCCGCGTATCCGCCGATCCGGTCGATACCGAGGTTGTCGTCGGAGAGGATCTCCCGGACCGGGCCGACTGTCAATGGGGCGAGACGCACGCCGAGGCTGATGATGATGCCCTTCTTGGTCTCTCCCGCGCCCTGGGTGAAGGGCCTGTACTGGCGGGCCGCGAACTTCAGGCCCTGGGCGAGACGCCATGCCTCGCGCAGGTCCGGATCGTCGTGGTCCGCGCCATCGCGATTCCATTCGGCGCGGGTCTCCTCATAGATCTCCGTGGCGGTCCGGGCGACGGCGTCGACCTGGCTTTCCTTGGTCTCGTCCTGTTCGCTGGCCTCGAGCAGATCGCGCATGTCGGCGACCGCGTTGAGGGTCTGTCCGGCGTCGATGTGCAGGCAGTCCTCGAGGATGTCGTCGGGCAGGTAATAGACGAACGCGGTGAGCGCGGTCAGCAGGCTGCGTTCGGATTTGGTCCAGAAGTCGTCGGTCTGGTGCTCCTTGGGTGTGGAACCGTTGGTGTTGTCCATGATGTTGGTGACCAGGCGCATGATCGCCACGTCGGGCTTGTCGGGGTCGATGTATCGCATCGGGTTGAATTTCGTCTCGCTGGTCAGGTCCACCAGGTCGAGCTGTTTGACCGTGTAGCCCATCTTCTCCAGCTTTCCGCCGGTCTTCGCGTAGAGTTCGCCCTTCGGATCGGTGCATGTGTAGTTCATGCTGCCCTTGAGGATGTTGGGGATGACGTGCGTGGCGGTCTTGCCTGAACCGGATCCGCCAATCACGGTGGTGTTGAGGTTGCGTCGCGTGGCCTGCGCGTCAAGGCTCAGGCCCTCGGTGGCTGTCATCTGGAGGTTCTGCCTGGTATCGCCGTCGGTATACGGGGCCATCTCCCGGCTGGTGGACCAGTGGGCTGACCCGTACTCCTCGCCTTCGCGCCAGTTGCGTTGGCTCATGCTCCACCGGTAGAGGTGGAACAGGCCGACCGCACACGCGCCGACAAGACCGCACAGGAGACTGGTCCGGTCAAATCCCAGGGCGTTCGGGTGCTGGAGCATGGTCGTCATGCCGTCCATGAGGGCCTGAGTGGCGTCGCCGGCGGCGCTGCCGGCCGGGCCGCGGGCGGCCGCGAGATCGGCGAGCCAGAATCCCGCGATGATAGTCAATGTCTTGATGACGATTCCTCTTATTCGTTCCATGGTTGTTCCTTTCTATTGTTTTCTTTCGTCGAGGTTCTCGTTGAGTCGGGTCTTGAACCGCTCGTACAGCGTCTTCCTGCTGGTGATCCGCCCTTCGTCCGGGTCCGTTCCGGTCTTGGAGTCGTCCCCGCCGGCCGCTTCCGTGTCCGGGCCGGCTGCCGGTGGTGGGAGGGGCGTGACGATGGTCATGCCGGCCGGGTCGGCGTCGATGCTGAATGGTCGGCCGCCGGCCATGATCGTGGACATGAGCCGGCCGACGTGACTGTTGATGTCGATCCATTCGCCGGTGCCGGTCTTGTCCGGTCTGATCCCGCTGACGGTGGTCCGTGTCATTGCTCCCCGTCCGGCTCGTCGTGGCTGGGATCGACCGCGAGGCTCGTGGCCTCGATATCGACGCCGGAACCCTCGTCTCCCGCGGTGCCTTTGACTATGAGGCGAGATCCCCTGTGCGCGTTGTCGCGGATGTTCGCCGAGTGATCCTCGCCGCTGGCATGGATGGTGATCTTCGGCCCGTCGGCATCGGCCAGTGTCTCGAGCAGCCAGTCGTCCTGCCCTCCGTGCGGCTGCGGATCCCTGATGAGAGTGCCCTCGAACCAGATGACGGGTTCCGGCCGGTCGTTTGCTTCTGTTGTCATGCGTGTCCTCTGTTCCTTCGTGTGGAATGAATGCAGGGCGGCGCGGAAGCGCGCCGCCCCTACAGTGGGTGTGGGGCCTACAGTCCCAGTCCGTGGCACTTGGACGCGGGCTGCTCCCGCTCGGGCGCCGGGCGTTCCGGTTCCGACCGGTCGAGGTCGCGGCCTCGTTCCGGCGTGGGTTCGTCCAGCTGGTCGAGGCCGGGTGCGGGCATGGCTGTGTTGAGTCCGTCGAGGTTCTCCCTGAGCCTGGTCCGGAACCGGTCAAGCGTTGACTTCAGGTCCGTGTGCCGTCGTTCCGGTTTGTCGTGCCTCGTCGTCTCCGGTGATTCGGCTTTCGTCTCTGTGACGGCGGCCAGGGCCGGCGAGCCGGCTTCGTCGTGGTCCCGTCCCTGTTCCGTCGACGTGGTCGGCTCCGTTTTCCGTGGCGTGTCCGTCGCCTCCGCGTCCTGTTCGACGGTTGGCCGGCTCGCCGTTTTGTCTCTGTCCTGCGTCGGTTCCTGTGTGCCGGCGAGTTCCTGGATGAGCAGTCCGGCGGCCTGGCGGCATTGGCGGTTGGTCCACCGTCCTTCGTCCGTTTCGGTGGTCCGGTCGACGAGTCGGCGCGCCCATTTCATTGCGACGGCCGGCTTGTACGTGCCAGCGCGCTGGTATTCCGTGAACCGGCCCTGCATGCGACTGATTTGCGGCCAGGATTCCTCCACGGTTTTCGAGGCGAGTTCCACCGATGCCGTGTCGAGTGTCTCCTCGGCGTCGCGGTTGCGCTTCTGCGCGTCGATGATTGCCTGGACGAGCGTCTGCGGGTCGACCTGCACGGTGCGGCGTTCCGCGCCGCGGCTGGGGAACAGTTCGACCGGGGGGCCGGGTCTGAATCTGAGGTGGACGGACCGTCACTCGCTCCCCAACAGGA
>OBYP01001062.1_pt1 | contig 16207 bp, 11 predicted proteins | sample 1501461 | NCBI WGS metagenome assembly OBYP01 (sample SAMEA2580201, study PRJEB22360) | human gut metagenome | biome: human gut; feature: human-associated habitat; material: faeces | place: Denmark | collected 2008/2010 | reverse complement strand
AAGGCTATATAGAAAATAAACCTGTCTACGATGCAATAATCGAAGCTTTAGAAAACTCGTTATCAGACAAAAAATATATGTCTGAAAAAGAATTTTTACCAGTATTAACTGATGTTTTAAAGAATGCAACAGCTGACAAGAAGATTATTTCAAAGATAGCATACGGTTTATCTGAAATGGATAAAAGTGCAGAAATCCAGAAAGATAAAAAAGGAAATATTATTTACGATAAGGATTCAAAGGATATAGAACTTGTTGCTTATGAAGAGGATATTCAGGATTATATGGATAGAGAGGTCATTCCGTATGTACCTGATGCAAAAGCCTTTTTTGAGGAGAATTTAGGAGCAAAAAAACCGGTTATAAAAACTGGAGCAGAGATTCCGTTTACAAGAACTTTTTACAAGTATCAGGCTCCACAGTCAAGTGTAGAACTGGCTGATAAATTTGTTGAACTTGAAAGAATGGTATCAGAAAGTATAGAAAAGTTATTTGGTTAAGGGGGGATAGGAATGAGTGAAATGAAAGACACAGGCATTCAATGGCTTGGTGAGATTCCATCCTCGTGGGAGTTAAAAAAGATAAAATATGTTTTACGAGAACGAATAGAAAAGAATAATCCTATAAGAACTTCCTTTATTTTGTCACTGACAGCTAAACAAGGCGTTATTCCATATAGCGAAAAGGAAGGTGGAGGAAATAAACCGAAGGAAGATGTGTCTGCTTATAGATTAGCGTATCCGGGAGATATTGTTATGAATAGCATGAATATCCTTTCAGGTTCAGTGGGGCTTTCTAATTATTTTGGCTGTGTTAGTCCAGTGTATTATATGCTTAGGCCCAAAGAAACCGAAGACGATGTGCGATTTTATAATTATATTTTTCAAACTACATTATTTCAGAGAAGTCTATTTGGGCTTGGCAATGGTATTCTTATAAAGGAGTCTGGTAACGGAAAACTGAATACTATTAGAATGAGAATACCTATGGATAAATTTGGTGGACTATACATCCCGGTAGCTCCTGCGAATATACAGCAACAAATTGCAGATTTTCTTGATGAAAAATGTAAAGAAATCGATACATTGCTTGCAAATATACAAAGCGAAATTGATGTATTAGAAAGTTATAAGTGTTCTGTAATTTCAGAAGCTGTAACCAAGGGATTAGATTTTAATTCTAATACTAAAGAAAGTGGCGTATTCTACGTTGGACCAATTAATGAAAGTTGGAGTATGTCAAAAATTGGGTATATTTGTACGAAACTTTCAAGAACATTTGAGGCTGAAGATACGGCATTGATTTGTTCTAATAAGGGGAAGGTGTTAGTACGAGATGAAAACGCTGTTGGAAAAATGGTAAGTGAAGATAATGCTATGCAAGGAATCCGAAAAGGAGATATTGCAATTCATGGTATGGATACGTGGCATGGCGCGATTGCATTATCAGATTTCGATGGGAAAATTACAAGAGTTGTTCACGTATGTGATAGTACTGAGGATAAGAGATTTGTTGTTTATTATATGCAATATCTTGCTTATCAAGGTGTATACAAATTGATTTCAAATGGTGTACGTGGTAATACAAGTGATTTTCGTAGTTGGGATAAAGTGAAAGATATCTATATTCCACTGCCAAAATCAAAAGATGAGCAACATAAGATTTGCGATTATTTAGATAAAGTATGTACAGAAGTAGAGAATGCAATAGAGAAGAAAAAAGAACAATTAGATATACTTGAAGAGTATAAAAAAACTGTTATTTATGAATACGTAACCGGAAAGAAGGAGGTACCAATCAATGAATGAGAAGATGACTCAGACAATTGATTTTGAAGAAACTCAAAATGCAGCGAATACTGCAAAAATAGTAGTAGCCTACGCTGATAGGATTATTCATCATGCATCTATTGTATCTGAAAAAGAGTATCAGAAGTTCCTTCTTGAAAGACTGGAAAAGGATAATGGATACATCATTCGTAAGGCCAGTAATTTTGACCGTTATTTCGCTGTAGACCGCGAGATGCTATTTAAGTTCTTGAATGATACACAGCCAGAAGCAATGGAATATCTCAGAAAGATTTATAAGGCTGATTTGGAAGAGACCATAGTTAGCTTTATTAACGCTGAGACGACTAAAGCTCGTGGTAGCCTGATTGAAGTATTGAAGCATGGTATTGAGCTTTCAAATCAGAAGCTTGAACTGATGTATACCAAGCCAGCTACGACTTTTAATCCGGAATTAACAAGAAAGTATGGACAGAACATCTTCTCCGTTATGGAGGAGGTGTGGGCCAGTGATAAAGAACGAGTTGATGTTGTTATTTTCCTAAACGGCCTTGCTATTATGTCATTTGAACTCAAATGTAATGCTGCAGGTCAGTCATATCAGGATGCAATTTGTCAGTTCCGTACAGACAGAAATCCAAAAACAAGATTGTTCATGTTTAAGGCGGGAACGCTTGTAAACTTTGCGATGGACTTAGAGGAAGTATACATGACCACCAAACTCGATGGAGATGCTACATTCTTCCTTCCATTTAATATGGGTAACGGTGAAGGTGTGACTGCTGGCGCCGGTAATCCTATATTTGAGGACAAATATAGTGTGTCATACATGTGGGAAGATATTCTTACCAAGGACACGGTACTCGACCTGATTAGCAAGTTTATCTTTATTGAAGTAAAAGAGAAAGTTGATGAGCAGACCGGAAAAGTTAAGCGTTCAGAAAACCTCATTTTCCCTCGATACCATCAGCTGGATGTAATCAGAAAAACATTAGCAGATGTAAGAGAGAATGGAACAGCACAGAATTATTTAATTCAGCATAGTGCCGGTTCCGGAAAAACAAATTCTATAGCTTGGCTTGCTCATAGACTCACTTCTCTTCATGATGCAAACAATAAAATAATTTTTAATAACGTTATCATCGTGACCGATAGAGTAGTTGTTGACCGCCAGCTCCAGAAGGCCATCATGGGTATGGAACATAAAGCTGGTCTCATCAGAGTAATGGATGATAAATGCAACTCTGCTGATTTAGCGATTGCATTGAACGGAAATACTAAAATCATAGCTACAACAATTCAGAAGTTCCCATATATCGTGGATAGTGTGGCCGGATTAAAAGAAAAGCGATTTGCTGTTATTATCGATGAGGCTCATTCCTCTACAGCAGGTAAAGATATGGCTGCGGTTACTATGGCTTTGGGGTCTGGTGAAGAAGTGGATGCTGATGTTGAAGATATGATTTCAAGTGAAATTAAGCGAAATGGTAAGCAGGCAAATGTATCAATGTTTGCATTTACAGCAACACCAAAGCCTACAACAATTCAGCTTTTTGGAAGACTGAATACAAAGGGACAGAGAGAGGCATTTCATGTTTACTCAATGAAGCAGGCTATCGAAGAAGGATTTATTCTTGATGTGCTTCAGAATTATACAGAGTATTCTACTTTCTATCAGATTAACAAAGAAATCGAGGATGACCCACGATGCAAGACCAATGAAGCAAAGAGACAAATTGCTCGATTTATAGAACTTCATGATACCAATATTGCGCAGAGAGTAGAAGTTATTGTTGAGCATTTCAGAACTTCTGTTATGCAGGAACTTGGTGGTCAGGCGAAAGCAATGGTTATCACTGCTTCTCGTCAGGGAGCAGTCAAATATCGTCAGGCTTTTGAAGACTACATTACTAAGAAGGGCTATGATGGAATTCATGCTCTTGTTGCATTTTCGGGGAAGGTAAAACTCCCTGATGATGAATGTGAATATACAGAAGCTTCAATGAATGGATTCCCTGAAGACCGCTTAACAAAGGAATTTGATACAGATGCCTATCAAGTGCTTCTGGTTGCAAATAAATATCAGACTGGATTTGACCAGCCGAAGCTTTGTGCTATGTATGTGCTTAAGAAGCTGAAAGGCGTAAATGCAGTCCAGACTTTATCACGTTTGAATCGTATCTGTGCGCCATATGAAAAGAAAACATTTGTATTGGACTTTGTGAATACATATGAAGATATAAAGGCTGCGTTTGCGCCTTACTACACAACGACATTGCTTTCCAATTCAGTTACGCCAAGTGCGGTATATGATTTGGAAGCTAAGATTGATGCATATGCAATTCTTGACCCAGTAGATATCGAAGCAGCAAATGATATTCTGTATTCGCAGAAAGTTACTGGTAAGCAGAAGCAGAGATTGACATTCTTCCTTCAAAAGAGCAAGAAGTTATTGGAACATTTTGAATATGAAGAACAGCGTAATTGCATCGCGATTATGAGAAGCTTTGTACGATTCTACGAGTTTCTTCTTCAGGTTTCAAGCTTTGAGGATACTGACCTTCATAAGAAGTACAACTATATCGCCTATTTGCTTGCGTATATTAATATCAAACATCCCGGTGGTGGTTTTAACCTTGACGGAAAGATTAAAGCGACAAACTTTGTGCAGAAGAAGGTTGAAGAGCACACAAAGCCTAACCTTGTTGCAAGCCCGGTTATGAAACTCCCTACAGCAGAACATTTCGGTTTGACTGAGGATAAAGAAAAACGACTGTCCGAAATCATTGATGAAATCAACAGTCGCACTGGCAAGAACTATGATAACGATGTCGTTGTAAAGGCTATGCTTCAGATTAGGGATATTCTGATGAAGTCAGATAAGCTCAAGACCAGTGCAAAGAATAATACACAAAAAGATTTTGAATTCTCTTATTTTGACGATATTGATGATGCTTTGATTGAAGGATTATCCCAGAATCAAGACTTCTTCTCACTCTTATTGTCAAATGATGAAATGAAACATCAGGTGCTTGGTATTTTCTCTGATGAAATATACAAGAGCCTGCGTGATGCGAAGTAAGGTGGTGAATTATTATGTTTGATAAATTTCGATTAAAGGCGGCACTTGTTGAATATAAGAAGCGATTTGTTCAGACGCAATGGCCAGATGAAAAATATAAATGGGAAGCGGTAAAGTGTTTTCAGGTCAATTGGGATGTGAATTCCGATGATTTTGCTGGAATGCTGACAAAGGCCTTATCACAGACTGGAAACCTTCTGGCATCAGTAAATAACTTCCCTGCAAAAATGATAACTAAGTTTGCTGAGATTGCTCAGGAAGAAGTTAGAGCTATGTTCATCGAGCTTTTTGATGAGAGTAAGGATGTGTATGAACGTATCGATAGCTTCAAACAGAAGTCTAACAGCCTTCTTGAAAGATACGGTAATGGTGCGGGTCAGCACTATCAGTATGAAAATGCTATCTGCACATATCTCTGGTTACGCTATCCGGATAAGTATTATATTTACAAATTAAGTGAAATCAAGGCAGTATCCAGTGAGCTGGAGAGTGACTATATTTTCAAGAAAGGCGCCTACGCAAATAATATTCGCAATTTTTTAGCTTTTTACAATGAAATCTGTGCTGAGTTACAGCAGGATGAAGAACTGAAGAATATGCTTGCTTCTCAGATAACAGGAACCTGCTACTCTGACCCAGAGCTTAGAACTCTTACAATTGATGTAGGTTTCTTTATTAGTAGATACTTGAATAAGGATGTATCTGCACCATCAACCGATGAGTGGTGGCCAGTAGATTATACACCTGCATTAACAGTCGATGACTGGGAAGCATTGCTTAACGATAGTGAAGTGTTCACAGATAGTAGCTTGGAAATCATGAAGCGTATGATTGATTATGGTGGAAAAGCTACCTGTACCCAGTTAGCAATTAAATACGGTGAAAGTAAAAACTTCTACAATTCAGGTTCGTCTGCACTGGCAAGAAGGGTTGTTCAGAAAACTGGCTGCCCAGTTATGCCACGTGATGATGAAAACAGTAAATGGTGGCCGGTATTGTATGTTGGAAAGACAGCAAAGAAGGACGAAGAGGGTTCTTATGTTTGGAAACTAAGAGATGAGCTTTCAGAGGCACTTGAAAGAATGGATTTGTCTAAGGTCAATCTTTACGCAAATCTTGCACCTCACTTCTGGAAGATTAGCCACGGTAATGATTGTATTACAGATACTGAAGCAGCATCTTTTTATAAGAGAAGAGTTGTAGTAGTTCATAAGGATACAGCAGCAAAAGGAAAGTCCAAAGTATCTCAGGGTGACGATTTCATGGGCACAATGAAGAAAGGTGATTTTTTCTATTTGTGTCGTGGAAATAGCATCAGATTACTTGGACGTATTGATTCTGATGAAGTTAATGAAAATCCAGAGAAGCAGGACGGTTGGTGCGAAAGAAGCTATACCGTTATTGCTGAGTCTCGTGATACAGCTGCATATACCGGTGATAAGAAATGGTGGACTCCAAACGATAACTCTACCTGCATTTCTGTTCCAGATGGTGAAATGCAGTTATTTGAAGATTATATATTAAAGCCATATTTTGATATTACAAAAGAGGAACTCTTGAAGAATGATACGTCGAGCCTTCATTACTGGTTTCTGAATGCTAATCCTAAAATGTGGAGTATGGCAAGTATGCCTGTTGGCGAGGTTCAGGACTATACTCTGTATAACGACAATGGAAACAAGAGACGTATATTCCAGAATTTCTTATATGCTAAAGCCGGTGATATGGTTATAGGTTACGAATCTACACCAGTAAAGCAGGTCGTTGCATTAATGCGAATTAGCGCTGAGCAGGATGGAGAGAAGATTTATTTTGAAAAGCTGGAAGGCTTATCTTCCCCGATTGATTTTGCAACTCTGAAGGAGTGCTCTGAGCTTGAAAAAATGGAGTATTTCATAAATCCACAGGGTAGCTTGTTCAAACTTACTAAGGGTGAATATGAATTTATTCTGGATATGATTCGTGATGAGAATCCGGCACCATCAACTAAGGGTAAGGATGAGTATAAAAAAGCTGATTTCTTAAAAGATGTGTACATGACTGAAGCTAAGTACGACAGACTGGCAGCAGTATTGAAAAAGAAAAAGAACATCATCCTTCAGGGTGCACCGGGTGTTGGTAAAACATTTGCTGCAAAGAGATTGGCCTACTCTATTATGGAAGAGGTAGATGACGACCGTATCGAGTTTGTTCAGTTCCATCAGAATTATTCGTATGAAGATTTTATGATGGGGTATAAACCAGTTAATGAAGGTTTTGAACTTAAGTATGGAATTTTCTATAGGTTCTGTCAGAAAGCGGCTAACCATCCGGATAAAGATTATTTCTTCATAATTGATGAAATCAACCGTGGCAATATGAGTAAAATTTTCGGAGAACTGCTAATGTTGATAGAAGCAGACTACCGTGACAAGAAGGCAACACTTGCTTATAACGGACTGAGCTTTTCTGTTCCGAAGAGACTGCACATCATTGGTATGATGAATACTGCGGATAGAAGCTTGGCTATGATTGACTATGCGCTAAGACGCCGTTTTAGCTTTTTTGACATGGAACCCGGATTTAATTCAGAAGGTTTTATCAATTATCAGAAAGGATTTGCAAACGATACATTCAACACTCTGATTGAGCGCATCAAAGAACTTAACAAAGAAATAATGCAGGACAAGTCGCTTGGTAAAGGTTTCTGTATTGGTCACAGCTATTTCTGTAATGCGGATGATTGCTCAGAAGAATGGATGAAGGATGTTGTCGACTTTGATATTTTACCTATGCTCAGTGAGTACTGGTTCGATGAGAGTGCGAAGCTACAGCGTTGGGAGAATATTCTGCACGGTGTATTTCAATGACAAAGGATAAAAGCATATTAATAAAAAACATATACCATATGCTGTCTTATGCATTTCAGACATTGAATCAGGAGAACTATGAGGATGTGGCGGTCGAATCATTTGATGAGATGTACGACCTTTTGGCTGCTATTCTTGCAAAAGGAATCGGCATCCAGCTAAAGCAGGGTTTATATAGAGAGTATATAAATCGACAGGAAGAACTTCCTGTAATGCGTGGGAAAATAAATATGCCCGGCACCATAAAAAACCGTCTGGCTCATGAACGAGTTCTGACCTGTGATTTTGATGAGCTGTCTGAGAATAATCTCTTTAACCAGATTATTAAAACAACGGTTACATTACTGTTGAGAAATGCGAAGGTAAATTCTGAATACAAAGATGACCTAAAAAAGAAGATGCTGTTTTTTTCCAACGTTGATACTTTGGAGGCGACATCAATCAAATGGTCATCTATAAGATTTCAACGTAATAATCAAACCTACAGGATGCTGATTAGTATTTGCCAGTTAATTGTTGAAGGAATGCTTATTACGACGGACGCTGGTGATTATAGGTTGGCCTCGTTTGTTGATGAGCAACGTATGTGTAGACTGTATGAAAAGTTTATTATGGAATATTACAGTCGACATTATCCGGAATTGATGGTAAGTGCATCACAGATTCCTTGGTCTGTAGATGATGGCATCAGGACAATGCTTCCGGTTATGCAGAGTGATATTCATTTGCAAAAGGATAACACTGTGCTGATTATAGATGCAAAGTATTACAGCCATACAACACAGACTCAGTATGACAAGCATACGCTTCATTCTAATAATATGTACCAGATTTTTACCTATGTTAAGAATCGAGATTATGAGTTTGGAGAAGATGAGCATAAAGTTTCAGGAATGCTTCTGTACGCAAAAACAGAAGAAGAAATACAGCCGGACAATGTATATCAAATGCACGGAAATCAAATAACAGTAAGAACACTGGATTTGAATTTGCCATTTACGGATATTGCTAAGCAACTGAATTCTATTGCAGAAGCGCACTTTGATTTGACAGAGAGGAGTGCCGTATGACAAACGAAGATAAAACAATGAGGTTTAAGCAGTTACTCTCGAATATAAATGATACCAATAGCTATGAGGTTCTTGAAGAGACTGGTGACTTAAAAACAAACTACTGGGACTACATGACCACAGAGCCTATAAATTGTGATGAAGAGTTAAAACGCTTGGAACATGCTGATTATGATTTGTGTTCAGCTTTATTGACGATGCTATTGAGAGAAGACCATTTTTGTAATGGAGCTTTTGCTCAGAGAGTAGAATCTGGACAAGTTGAATATATTATTCAGCGAATGATAAAATTGCTTGAAGAATAAGGTCGAGACGGTGAAATCCAGCAACTCAACCTTGTGGAGTGTATTGGCTCATCAGGAACCAGCGCAGTTTCTCCATGTGGAAATAGGTCAGCCTTTACCGTCTCAACTCTGGAAACAGTGGCATATCTACGCCTACTTAAAAATGCCTGCATTATATAGTAGCAAAGGGTATGTATCGACCACTTCCCGAATACTTCAATAGTTAAGGCCTCGGTTTTGCTGTTGAATATGAGCGATTTTCAAAGTTTATATTTTGAATTTCAGCGAGTGTGGACTTGTTTCCTTTTTGATATGATATGTTTCCGCGAACGGGAGGCCATTCTGACATCAATCAGGAGGTATCGTTTCACGTTGAAACGGTGGTATTGATGTCAAGGATTGAAAAATAAAGTCTGAAAACCCCTTATTTTAAGGGATTTTTGAAAATGTGTTTTTTATCATAAAATATTCGTTTTCTTTTATAGGAACATATCTACTCGAAAAAATTGACTTATATTTTTGGCAGTAAAAAAGATGTCAAAGCTTGTGGCACTAGGATAGATTTTTACAGTTAGTGATTTAGATGTCAAAATTAACATCATTTTGGCACACTCAACCGTTTAAGGTATGTTAGGCTGTGGAATAGATGTAAACGAGAAATGATTTTTAAATCGGAAGTTGTAGGTGGTATTGAATGAAAAAATTAGTTATATATGTACACGGCAAAGGAGGAACAGCAGAAGAAGTAAAGCATTATAAGCCGTTCTTTCCTGAAAGTGATGTTATCGGGTTTGACTATAAATCGCAAAATCCTTGGGAAGCCAAAAGTGAGTTTTCCGATTTCTACGATTTGAACAGCAAAGGGTATGATTCTGTCATTTTAGTAGCAAACAGCATAGGGGCTTTTTTCTCAATGAATGCTCTTGCTGAAAAGATGATTTCTAAAGCCTTGTTTATTTCTCCTATTGTAAGTATGGAAAGACTGATTACGAATATGATGATTTGGTCAAATGTTACGGAAGACGAACTTTGTAGCAAGAAAGAAATATCTACAGATTTTGGAGAAACATTATCTTGGGAATATATGTGCTATGTACGAAAGCACCCGATTAAGTGGAACATTCCAACTTGCATTTTATATGGTGCAAATGATAATTTGACTTCCATAGAAACCGTATATGAATTTGCAGAACAAACAGGAGCAATTCTTACAGTAATGAATGACGGAGAACACTGGTTTCATACAGATAAGCAGATAGAGTTCCTTGATGATTGGATTAGAAAATCAATATGAAAAATTCCAGTTTGTATAATCAAACAAAGCTCCCCATCACTGAATACATTCTAGTAATGGAGAGCTTTATTATCTATACCCCTTAGCCTTCAATATCAATTTTCAGTCCGGATTTGAGTTCCACTGTGAAGTGGTCTTCCCAGATGGTGATTTGTTTCAGCCAGCGTTTCACCAACGCTTCATCGAATTCAGCGAGGTTGGTACGCTGTTCATTAATGAAGTCCTGAAGGTCGGTAATTCTAGTAATCTGGGCATCTCTGGCGGTGGTATCAACGGTGCATTGCTGGCGTTGTTCACGGAGCTTGAAAATCTGTTCGGCAATCTCGTCATAGGCTTCCTTGTTATTAGCCTTTTGGAGTTCCATGAGCTGTTCGTCAATCCCCTAAGCTGTGGTTTTCTGGGCGTCACGGATGACCTTTGCTATGTTTTGCTGTAGCTGTGCCTGATAGGTAGATTTGTCGCCAAGGAGCTGATTGATAGCACTCGCTCCGGTCTCTCATCAGCGTTGCCGTATCCTGTCAAGAGGTAAAAGCCAATAGTATTATTGACAACTCATATTAAGTTTATACCTGTAATTTTCACTTTGACGAGGTTTATCAAATATTGCTTACACAACTTTTTACACAGAGCCGTATTTCCATATAATTTTTTAACTGTCAATTCCAAAAAACTCTTTTTTAATTGCCATTGAACATTATGCATATTGTTTCCCAAAATTATATTGCAAAACCATTCAAATTATTACGCCACAGCATTCATATTAATCTTATCTATAACCTTTTTAATTCCATTCCAGACTGAAATATCAGTAAATACATCAACCACGCTGCCCCTGTCAGTAAATGGTGATTCCTGCAGCACAGAAAAATCCTTCATCATTCCGTTATGCACAATATATTCCACAATCTGATTGACAAAATAAATCTGTCTTGAATCAAGGTTAGTATTATTAAGATATTCGGAAAATGCCTCTTTTGCCGCATTCATATCAAGCCCGACAATTTCGCGTACAAATTCTCCCAAAGGCTTATCGCCATATTCAGCCTCATAGTCCGATTTTGAACCCAATTCATTCCACAGTATTTCTTCAAGCTCTTTTACATCACTGTTTATTAGAGGCAAATTTGATTTCAGCTTCGCTATCACAAAATTATCCTGATGCTCACGGACATAATATTCTGCTTTCATTTTGTAATTTTTAAGGTCATCATTTTCCAGTTCTGCCTCATTCCACTCTACAGAAATAATATCATCATCAATATCTGTATTATAAATGTATACATCTGTTTTAATGTATTTCATAAGTCTGCGAAAGCACTCACGAATATGTTCAAACTCATTAATCCCTGCAGTATCAATATAGTCTGTATGCAGTATCTTATTAATAAGCTCAGACTGAGCCATAATTTCAGGAATATTGGAAACATTAGCAATTGCATCTACTTTTTTATAAAGATCACTGCGTCGTCTTCCAAATTTCTTTCCTGCAAGATAAGCTGACTCTATGCCATAAATAAGAGCATCAAAACGCACAGCACTTGCTTCATCATCATACGGAATAAGCAAAGGAGCAATTTCATCTCTCATAATAAGTGTATCCTCATAGGTCAGGGCTGAGTAGTTTTCTTCATTTGAGTATATTTCTATATATTTAAGATGCTGCTTTGCTGCAAAACTATCTTTGTTTATTTCTTTAACCCTTTCAACCATATCATTTACAAGAGATTTTCTGAGTCGAATGAGATAATCCGTTTGATAATTTATATCTTGAAGCTTATAAACAATCTGTGATTTTAAATGAAATATAGCTCCCTGCAGTGCCAGCATATTTGCAGTAGGTTTTCCGTCATTCATTCTGAAAAACTCAAAATTGCCGCAAAAATCAAATATATAAAACTTATCTTTATCCTTACCGTCAATAAGTCCGGGACAAAGTCTTGTTCCTCTGCCTATCATCTGCCAAAATTTAGCCTTGCTCATAACCTTTTTAAAGAAAACAAGATTTAATACTTCAGGTACATCAATACCCGTGTCAAGCATATCTACAGATATGGCTATCTGCGGATTTTTATTTTTATCTGAAAACTCATCAATCAGACTCTGTGAGTATTTTATTTTATTATCAATAACCTTTGCAAATCCAGGGAAATAGGGATACTCTTTATTAAAAACTTCCAGTATTTTTTCGGCATGTCTGTGGTTTTTAGCAAATATAATTGTTTTTCCCAGTTTTTGTCCGTAATCTATTTTAAGTCCGTCTCTCATTAATGTGTTTAATACTTTTTTTATTGTATCAATATTAAACACCCATTCATTAAGAGCAGAGGAACTTATTCTCTCCGGGATTTCTCCATCTTCTTTTTCAAATGTTCCCTCATAAATTTCCTTATCTTCGTCTGAAAGTTCATCATAGGCTATTCCCTGTTCAATAAATTTAAGCTTTGTTTCCACTGACATATAATCAACTAAAAATCCATCTTTTACTGCCTGGGAAAGCTCATATCCATAAGTTGGCACACCATTTTCAAGTTCAAATATCTCATATGTATTTTTATCGATTTCATCTTTCGGTGTTGCAGTAAGCCCTACAAGAGGTGCATCAAAATAGTTAAAAATATCCTTGTATTTATTGTATACAGAACGATGTGCCTCATCGCATATAATAAGATCAAAGTGACCAGTAGTAAACAGCTTTCCATTATAATCCTTAGCCTCGTCAATACAATTATACATTGTCTGATATGTTGAGAAAACACAGTGTGCCATATAATTATTTTTCTCTTCACACAAATTAGTTACAGATAAATCAGGCAGAAGATTAACAAATGAACGTTTGGCCTGAGTAACAAGAGAATTTCTGTCTGCAAGGAATAATATATTTTTCACCCATTCTCTGTCCATAAGCACATTACAAAGTTCTATTACAGTCCTGGTTTTACCTGAGCCTGTAGCCATAACGAGAAGTGCCTTACGCCTGTTTTTATTATCAAAGGCATCACAAACAGCCTTTACTGCCCCCTCCTGATAATATCTTCCTGCAATTTTTTTGTCTATTATGACATTATTTAAACTCATACGCATAGAACGCAGGTTAAAAAACTTTTCTAGATCTCTTTTTGAATAAATTGCCGCAACCTTTCTTTCAGGATACTGACCATCATCAATTCTTGTTTCAAAGCCGTTAGTTAGAAATATAACAGGTCTTCTGGCATACTTTTTTTCTAATATATCTGCATATAGCTTAGCCTGCTGTCTGCCCTTTGATACATCTGTACAGGTTCTTTTTGCTTCAACTACTGCAAGAGGTCTGCCATCATCACCATAAAGTACATAATCAGCATATCCTATACCTGATTTATTTGGCATTCCAGCAAGCTCAACCTCATTAAACCAATTCTTTCCCTCAATCCACCCAAAATCGGAAAGCATAGTATCAATATATATTTTTCTTGTTTTAAACTCTGATAAATCAAGAGGCTTAGGCACATAATTAGCCTGCTGCTCTTCTCTTCTTGCTGTAAGCTCTTCTTTTAATTTCTTGTTTTCTTCAATAAGTCTTTCAAAGTCTATATCTTTAACAGTATCAACAGCTTTTTCAGAATGTTTATCCAGAAGAGCTACATCAAAAGTTTTTTCAGAATGTTTATCCAGAAGAGCTACATCAAAAGTTTTTTCAGAATAATCTTTACCATAACAGCAAGCGACGAAATCCATAAAAATATATAAATTTTCAATACATAACTTAGCCTGATCCACTGTTATTTTTTTACCTGAATGTGCTGCATTATTGCCAACTTTTCTTATAAAAGTCATTCTTTGAAAAATATCATTGCCTACTATATCCCTGAAATCTTCATTACTCATAAGACTTACCAGAGTGTCCTGATAAGGCATTTCAAGACACTTGTCCACCGAATACATCCACTTAACCGCAAATTCCATAGCACGGCGGCAATTTATGGCTGCAGCTTCTGTATCAATATGCAGTATTTTTTCTGCAGAAATTGCTGCATCTGCAAAACTTTCAAACTGAGGATCATTTTTTAAAAAGTCAAAATTTGTCATATGCAACTCTCCTTTCTATTTTTCTAATAATTTTTATGTATAACTTACTCTCAAATTTTGATTTGTCTGTTTTTTCAACAAATTCCGCAAATTGTTTCTGCTGTTCCAATGGAGGGAATGGAAATTTCATTTCTGACAACTGTCCTTTACTGAGTATCCCCTTAAGTGCCATATTAATAGCACCTTGAACTATAGGCTTTGACAGTAACATTAGCCAGTAAATATATAACACTTCATCTTGATTGGGAACAATGGCGTTAATTTGTTGGTTAAATGCTACACGCCTGTCTGTTATAGCAACATTTCCTATACTGTTAATACTACCAGCAATACATGTCATAAGTAGACTACCTTTATCTACAAATCTGCATTTTTGAAATCCCATTTCTGACAAATACTCTTTTGCTTTTGAAATGTATGTATTCTCTGTATTGATATTATCAGATTTAATCCATTCAATGTAAGTACCATAGTTTTCAGGTTTAGCACGTGACGGGGTATTGCCCGTTACTATTTTACATCTATTTCCCAAAGTAAATTTTTCCCATCCAAATGTATTGTTTACCGGATCCCCAAACATCTCCAAAATCGGGATTTGAATCTCATCCTATAAATCTTCTATGCGATATTTTAACATTGTTCTGTTCAACCATTGCATACTCCATTGTGGTATCTATCTTTGCATGCCCCAGCAATATTTGGACTTGTTCAATAGGCATACCCTTGTCAATCGCTCTTGTAGCAAGTGTTCGTCTGAACTTATGGGGATGTACCTTATTAATATTCAGCTTTCTCCCCAGTTTTCTTAATCTTATTTCTACACCGCTTATCTCAAGTCTGTTATGAGGTTTAAGCAACGATACAAACAGAGCCTTGTTATCATCTGTTCTTGAATTAATATAGTTTTGCAAGTGAATCTTGGTTCTGGCATCAAAATATACAGGTCTTTCTTTGCTTCCCTTACCAAATACGATACATTCTCTGTTTTCAAAATCCACATCCTCTATATTAAGCTTGACAAGTTCCCCTACTCTCATACCGGTAGATGCCAGCAAATCAATAATTGCCAGATCCCTTATACAATTACAGTTATCTCTCATCATTTCAAGAGCTTCATCTGTATAAGTTTCTTTAACAACCTTGTTCGTTCTGATTTTATGTATTCTTCTTACAGGACTTTTTAAAATGTAGTTTTCTTCCTCTAGCCAGGAGAAAAAGCTAGATAATATTCGTCTTATATTATCAATATTTGCCTTACTGCAATTGTTAATAGCCTGATAATCAGCTAAATACTGTCTTAAATCATTAGTCGTGATGTGAATACAATTCTTATCTACCTTGCTAAAAAGTTTCATAATTGTAGGTTTATAATAATTAAGTGTCTTATCACTGCAGCCCTCAACCCTCTTAGCTGATATAAATAATTCCAACAGCTCTGTATTAGTATGTTTTTCTTCAATATCAATGTTTTCATCTGCTAATTCAATTTCTTTATTCCATAAGGCATACTCAAGAGCACTGTGAAGTTGCTTCATTTGACCATTGTCTAAGTGCGGCAACATTGCCTGTTCAATTTCTGTTATAATTTGTTCTTTCATTTTTGATACACTCCTTGTATAATTGTGTACCAAACCATCCTTCACCACTAATAAAATTAGCCAAAATATTTCTGCATTAACGATTTTTTCAATAATTCAAGCTTTTCTAAGCTTTTTTGAACTTCAAATTTTGATTTGTCTGTTTTTTCAACAAATTCCGCAAATTGTTTCTGCTGTT
>OBYP01001051.1_pt1 | contig 16398 bp, 15 predicted proteins | sample 1501461 | NCBI WGS metagenome assembly OBYP01 (sample SAMEA2580201, study PRJEB22360) | human gut metagenome | biome: human gut; feature: human-associated habitat; material: faeces | place: Denmark | collected 2008/2010 | reverse complement strand
AAATAGTCTGCGTGGGAGAAACTTTATCCCATCTGGATTATCGTGAGAACCGGGGGAAAATAGAAAAGATTCAAGACGGCAAAAAAGTGAGGTATCAGGTGAGATCTTTATAATCTTAACAAAGAAAACATACAGCAGAGAAATCTACCGTATGTTTTCTTTGTTTCTTTCGTATTTCATAATGTAAATATGGATCATGCCAAGCAAAAGGGAAAGAACCGTAAAGAAATTAAAGCTATGATAATTTCCGGTATATTTATATCCGAGAATTGCGGCAGTAAAATAAAACATAGAACAGGTAAAGGAGCCGGCATAGATCAAATTAGAAGATTCCAGGCGGTCTTCTTTACGGGTCAGTATGCTGAGGATTCCTGCGAGAAGAAAACATCCGGAAATGAGAAGAGGTGTTGTTCCACCGGAATGTTTCATAAAATCAAAAAGAGGGTTCCCCAGCGAAAGCTGATAAAATATGAAGATACAAGCAATCGTCATGGAAAAGATACCTAAAATTAATTTTGTAATCGATAAATATTTCATATGGATTCCTTTCTTCGAAATTTTTAAGAGAAAAGAAAAAGACAGCGATTTGCTGCCTTTTTCTGTGTCAAAGTGTGTATCATTTTATAAAAAACTGGTTAATACAATGAACAGAAGACAGTCAATAAACGGTATGATAATCTGTGTCACTGCAATATCCCAATAAGCCTCTTTATGTGTTGTTTTACAAATACCAAGTAAGGTAATCTGAGCTCCCTGATGAGGCAGTGTATCCAGAGTACCGGCAGCGATTGCCGAAATTCTGTGGATATCAGGAAGAGAAGCTCCCAGTGATATATAAGTATCTTTTAATGCCTTAAATGCTACTCCCATACCACCGGAAGCAGATCCGCAGGCTCCCGCGCATACGGCAACGGTTACCATAACGAAAATTAATGGCGGCATTGATAAATTCTTAAGTCCTGCAACCAGGTCTGCAAACCCCTGGGTTTCGGCAACAACACCGCCGAAACCGACAACAATTGCAGTATTTAAGATAGAAACACCGGAATCTGCAGCACCTTTATTAAATACATTGATCCATTCGTTGATGCCATGAATACGATGAAACATTAAAACTGTGGCTAAAACAACACCGGCAAACACAGAAGTTTCAACCGGGAACGGATGCAGTGGGTTATTAAATAATACCAGAATGAGGATGATTGGAAGCAAAGAAACTACAATGTTAGGCAAATCAGGGTTCTCATCTTCGGAAGGAAGTTCATCCTCAGATAACTGGTATTTTAAGGTGCTGTCAAAAAATCCTAATCCTTTTTTGGTAAAGGAACGTGCACGCCATTCCAACCAGAAAAAGATCATTAAAAACATCGCAATGGCTGCCGGCATAAAAAGATTCTTTAAACTATCAAGAATCGGCATACCGGAGCAGATAATAACAAAGGATGTCACAAGCGGTGCCAAAATCAGGGCACTCATCTGCTTAAAAGCCAGCACTCCAAATAATACAATCGCAACAACAAGTACTAAAATATGTAAATTCATTCAGCTCTCCTTTTTTGAAGACTATGTGTTTAAGATTAATTATTCAAGTCCCATAAGTTCATCTTTGAAAATTCTCTCATCCATAAGTTTTGGCTCACCGTCCATTTTTGGAGTGAATCCCATATGATCAAGAATCTGAGTCTGGATATCAATTCCAGGGGCAACCTCAGTAAGATAAACACCATCTTCACGGAGTTCAAAGACGGCACGTTCTGTGATATACATAACCGGCTGTCCGACTTTGTTTGCGTATTTTCCACTAAATGTGATTTGTTCTACAGTATCAATAAATTTGTCGGCTTTTCCTTCCTGATCAATGATCAGTTTGCTGTCCTTTGTAGAACATTTCAGTCCACCGGCAGTAAATGTTCCACAGTAATATACACGTTTTGCATTCTGTGTAATATTTACGAAACCACCGCATCCAGCAATGCGAGGACCAAATTTGCTGACATTGATGTTACCGTCTTTGTCGGCCTGGGCAAGACCTAAGAAAGCATCATCAATTCCGCCGCCATCGTAAAAATCAAACTGGGCAGGCTGGTCAAGAATTGCCTGTGTATTGACAGAACCACCGAACTGTGGACCACCTTGCGGAACTCCTCCTACCGGTCCGGCTTCAACAGTCAAAGTAAAGTGATCATTGATTCCCTCTTCACTGGCAACCATAGAAATATATTCCGGGATACCGATTCCAAGGTTTACAACAGTATCCTGGCTTAATTCCATGGCAGCACGGCGTCCGATAATCTTTTTCGGAGAGAGAGCAGGGTAATCGAGACTTCCAAGAGGAGCACGAAATTCACCTGTCATAGAACCATCATAATCACATCCCACACACTGAGTATGATTTTCTTTGTTTTGTGTTACAACAACAGCATCTACATAGATACCCGGAACTTTTACCAGTTTTGGATCAACATCCTGAACGACTTTCTCAACCTGAACAATAACTTTACCGCCGGAATTCTTTGCCGCCTGAGCAATAGCGGTTGCCTCAGCAGTACAGCACTCATGTTCCATTGTGATATTACCCTGTTCATCGGCATAAGTAGCACGAATTAAGGCAATGTCTACAGGAATAGATTTGTAAAGCAGTCGTTCTTCACCACAGAGGTTTACGACTTCTACAATATCTTCAGTAGTGATATCATTTAATTTTCCGCCTTCAACACGAGGATCTGCGAATGTATAAAGTCCGACATGTGTCAGAGTTCCCAGTTTCTTTCCGGCAATATCGCGGTACATCTGGGACAGAGTACCCTGTGGAAGGTTGTAAGCTTTGATTTTGTTTTGCATAATCAGTTCGCCCAGTTTCGGGGCCATATTGTAATGTCCGGCAATGACTTTGGAAGTCATCCCTTCGTGGGCAAAGTGATCAGCGCCGCTTCCGTCACGGTTTCCCTGACCTGCGGCATAAAAATAAGTAAGGTTTTTTGGAGAACCTGTATTTAAAAAGCGCTGTTCCAGAGCGGAAGTAAGTTCCTCCGGAAGATCGCAGGCTACGAAACCGTTGGTAGAGACGGTCATGCCGTCTTCTACCAACATTGCGGCTTCGTCAGCCGTCATAATTTTAACTTTGGACATAATTTTTATTCCTCCTGTATAAGTTGTGGAAATTAGAAATCAGTTAAATTAGCTTTACGTTTTTCTAAGAATGCAGTCATTCCCTCTTTCTTATCATCAGTAGAGAAAGAAAGTCCAAATAAATCAGCTTCTAATGTTAAGCCGCTTGAAAGATCAGTTTCTGTACCAGTATTGATGGCTTCTTTTGCAAGTGAAACAGCATAGCTTCCTTTAGACATGATTTTTTCAGCCATAGCTTTGCAAGTATCAAGAAGTTCAGCCTGAGGTACAACCTTGTTTGCAAGACCGATTCTGTAAGCTTCTTCGGCATCAATCATATCGCATGTAAAGATTAATTCTTTTGCACGTCCTTTTCCGACTAAACGTGGAAGACGCTGAGTTCCACCAAATCCAGGTAAAATACCAAGACCGGTTTCAGGCTGACCGAATTTTGCGTTGTCAGAAGCGATACGGATATCACATGCCATAGAGATTTCACATCCACCACCTAAAGCAAATCCGTTAACAGCAGCGATTGTAACCTGAGGCATTGTTTCTAATTTTAAGAAAGCTTCTTTTGCAAGCATTCCCATTTTTCTTCCTTCTGCAGGTGTTGCATTTACCATTTCGGAAATATCAGCTCCGGCAACGAAAGCTTTCTGTCCAGATCCTGTTAAAATGACAACTCTGATATCTTTTCTTTCAGAGATTTCAGTAAAGCACTGATCTAACTCAGCTAATGTTTCACTATTTAAGGCATTTAAAGATTTTGGGCGATTAATAGTAACAACTGCGATTTCATTTTCTACTTCCATTAATAAATTGTTCATAATAACTCCTCCTTTAATATTAGAACATTAAAATTGATTGTAAGTCGTACATACTTTTTAAAACACGAATAATTAGCATACGAATAACTTGATACCTTTAATATAATACTCTGTTATTAATTTGTCAATATACTTTGGTAAAATTATATATTTTCAATAAATTTAACAAAAAAAATTGTGTAATTTTGATAAAAATGAGAAAAACCTATTGACAAAATGTATAAACAGAAATACAATTAGCGTACAAACTATTCGTATACGAGAAATGAGGATAAGGTATAAATACTGAGTTCTCTGAGAACAGCCGAAAAAGCAAATATAGAAAGAAAAGGAGACAAAGTTATGAATTTTGAATTAACGGAACAACAGGCAGCCATTCAGGAAACTGCAAGAAATTTTGCAAAAGAAGAATTACTTCCGGGAGTATTAGAAAGAGATGCCAAGAGTGAATTCCCTGTAGAACAATTTCATAAGATGGGAGAATTAGGATTAGTTGGTCTTCCATATCCGACAGAAGTCGGTGGTCAGGGAGCTGATTACTTATCTTATGTATTAGCAGTAGAAGAAATTTCTAAGGTTGATGCTTCCATGGGAATCGGATACTCTGTTGTAACTTCTTTATATGGTGGAAGTATTATGAATTCTACTGCACCGGTTGAAAAGAAGAGAGAATTCTTAGAGGACGTATTAGCCGGAAAATGTTTTGGTTCTTTCGGTCTGACAGAACCAAATGCAGGTTCTGATGCCGGCGGATGTGTTACAGTTGCTGAAAAAGACGGAGACGAATATGTATTAAACGGATTAAAATGCTTTAACACAAACGGACCGCTGTCTGACTATACAGCAGTTTACGCATTAACAGAACCGGAAAAGAAAGCAAAAGGATTATCCTGCTTTGTTGTGAAAAAGGGAACTCCTGGTTTTAGTGTAGGAAAGATCGAGGACAAAATGGGAATCCGCTCTGCACAGGTATCAGAGATGATTCTTGAAAATGTCAGAATTCCTGCAGAAAATATGATTGTGGAATCAGGACAGGGATTTAAGCTGGCAATGAAGACTCTGGATGGCGGACGAATCGGTGTTGCAGCACAGGGATTAGGTATCGCAGAAGGGGCCTTTGAGATTGCAAAAGAATACTTAAAGACAAGAGAACAGTTTGGAAAACCATTATACAGAAATCAGTATCTTGCATTTAAGATGGCTGAATTGGAAATGGAAATTGAAGCTGCAAAATGGATGCTTTATAAGGCTGCTACAGACAAACAGGAAGGAAGACCATATTCTCTTCCGGCTGCAAAAGCAAAATATCTTTGTACGGAAGCAGCAATGCATGTAACAACAGAAGCAGTACAGATGCTTGGTGGAAACGGATATATGAAAGAGTATCATGTAGAGCGCATGATGCGTGATGCAAAAATTACACAGATTTATGAAGGAACAAATGAAATTCAGAAACTGATTGTAAGCGGCGCATTATTCCGTTAGGATTTTAATATCAATTCTTCTCCTATAATTTCAAATAGCGGCTGCCGGATGAATTTTAATATGTCCGGCAGCTGTTTCATTGTAGGAGACAGGAACGTCTTGACAATTAGTTCGAAGAACAGTAAACTGATCTTATATATTAGGATACGAAGTATTTAAGGAGAGAAATATTGGAATTAACACAATGTATAAATTATTTATTGACAACTGCGCAGCATAAGGTTTTTCAGGAGATGAGCACAAGACTGGATCAATTTGATGTAACACCGGTTCAGTATGGTGTAATGTACTGCCTGTGGGAGGGCGGCAAGAACAAACCAAAAGAGATTGCGGCAGAACTTCAGCTGGAAAATTCTACGATATCCGGAGTTTTGGAACGCATGGAGAAAAAGGGACTTATTGAGCGGCAAGTCAGCAAAGAGGACCGCAGATTTATTGAAGTTGTGCTAACCGGAAAGGGACAGGCTTTAAGAGAGCCGATTCTTACGACCGTAGAAGAGGTAAATCGGGATGTTATGTCAGTAATGCCGGAAAAAGAGCAGGAAGAATTGAAGGATGCTCTGAGGATTTTAGCGGGAATTACGAATCCGAAGTAAAAGGGAGACAGGTTAAAGTATGAAAGTTACAATTCGACAGATTGCAGAAGCGTCTGGAGTTTCCAGAGGCACGGTGGATCGTGTTTTAAATAACCGGGGAAAAGTTCGTCCGGAAGTTGCCAGCCGTGTTCAAAAAATAGCAGATGAGCTTGGATATAAGCCCAATCTTTTAGGGCGTGCATTGATCAAGATGAAAGAGGACATAAAGATCGGTGTGATTATTCAGAATATAGGAACTCCTTTTCATAAGACTGTGGTAGAAGGGGTTACCAAAGCCAAAGAAGAAGTAGAAAATTTTGGCGGAACGGTATATATTCATCTGGTCGATTATGGAAATGTCGAGCAGATGCTTTATGCAATGAATGAACTTCGGAAGCATAATATCCGGGGATTGGCACTTATGCCGATTGACGATGACAGAATACGTCAGGAAGTGAATCAATTTTCCCGGGAGTTTAAGATTCCGGTTGTAACTTTTAATATGGATATTTCTGAAGCAGACCGTATATGCTTTGTGGGACAGAATGGTGTTCAGGGTGGAGAAACGGCGGCAGGGCTTATGTGTGATATTCTTAACGGAAGTCCCAACAAAATTGCTGTGATTTCAGGAGTCTGGACGAATACTTCTCTTAGTAAGCGAGTTCACGGATTTCGAAAAGAAATGCAGAATCTTTCTCCGGGTACTATTTTGCTGGATACAGAATATTGTTTAGAGGATGATAAGAAGTCGGAAGAGATCATATTGAGGATTCTGTCAGAGCACAGGGACTTAGATGGAATTTATATTACCAGTCATGGAGAAAAAGGAGTCTGTGACGGAATCGCAAAAAGTGGAGTCAAACATCCGATCCAGATGATTGTCTGTGACCTTTCAGAGCAGAACTATGAATATCTGAGACAGGGAAAAGTAAAGATTGCCATAGGACAGGATGGTGTTTATCAAGGATATGAGGCTGTGATGGTGCTGTATCGTCAACTGTTTAACGATGAACCGCCGCAAAAAGAGCATCTTTATACAGATATTCTAATTAAAACAAAATATAATCTGTAACAAGTTATAAAAAAGAAGCGGAGAGATCTGCTTCTTTTTTTATTGCTGCCGGAAAGGCCAATATTTCTATTGGAAGAATTGAACAAAAAAATAGTATAATTTTTGGTTAATATGCCAGTTGTGTGCTCGAACACATAGTGCTATAATACAAAACATAAGAGATGTGCTCGAACACAAGCAAATAACAAGAGTTTATAGAAAGAAGGAGAATCATTATGGTAAACGTAGGAATTATTGGAGCAGGAAGAATCGGACAGGTACATATGAACAGTATTGTAACAAGAGTACCAAATGCAAGAATTAAAGCTGTTGCAGATCCATTTTTAAGTGAGCAGGCAGACTTACAGGCAAAAGCATCAGGTGCCAGATACACAACAAAAGATTACAAAGAAGTTTTAGCAGATCCTGAAATTGATGCAGTAGTAATTTGCTCTTCTACTGATACTCATTCCCCAATTTCCATTGAGGCAATCAAAGCAGGAAAACATGTATTTTGTGAAAAACCGATTGATCATGATGTTAAAAAGATCAAAGAAGTTATCGAAGCATTAGAAGGTACAGGATTAAAATATCAGGTTGGATTTAACCGTCGTTTTGACCATAACTTTGAAGCAGTACAGAAAGCCGTTGCAGATGGAAAGGTCGGAGATCCACATATTATTAAAATTACATCCAGAGATCCTGAGCCGCCGAGCATTGATTATGTAAAAGTATCCGGAGGAATGTTCCTTGATATGACAATTCATGATTTTGACATGGTACGTTTCCTTGCAGGATGTGATGCAGAAGAAGTTTATGTACAGGCAGCAAATCTTGTAGATCCTGAAATCGGAGAGGCTGGAGATGTTGATACTGCAATTATTACATTAAAAATGGAAAACGGAGCACTGGCAGTTATTGACAATTCCCGTAAGGCAGCCTATGGATACGATCAGAGAGCAGAAGTATTCGGTTCTAAAGGAATGGTAGATATGAAAAATGATTCTGATTCTACAGCAGTCATCAGCAATGCAGATGGAGTTACAGGAGAAAAACCTCAGTTCTTCTTCCTTCAGAGATATATGGATGCTTATGGAAAAGAAATGGTACAGTTTATTGATGCTATCGAAAATGATACAGAGACTCCACTGGGTGTTACAGACGGATTAAAACCAGTATTAATGGGACTTGCAGCGAAAAAATCCCTGGAAGAAGGACGTCCGGTAAAAATTTCAGAGATTGAATTCTAAAAAACGTAAAGACAGCAGGAATTCTGTCTGAATAAAGAAGGAGTGAGAAAATGGAGAAAAACAAAGAAGAAACAATAAATGAGCAGTTGAAACCGCTGTCATGGAAAACAAGAGTTTCTTATGGACTGGGAGATACAGCCTGTAATGTAGTTTATGGTATGATCGGAAGTTTGTTGACGATCTTCTATACTGATTATGTAGGAATTCATCCGGCAGCGATCGGTATGATTATGCTGATTTCCAGAATATTTGACGGATGTTCAGATGTAATCATGGGATTTATTGTAAACAAGACACATTCCAAATGGGGACAGTCAAGACCTTGGATTTTGTGGATGGCAGTGCCATATGCCGTTTCTGCGGTGTTGCTGTTTACAGTACCTCAAACGACAGAAAATCTGCAGTTAATTTATATTTTCGTAACTTATAACTTTACGGCAACAATTTGCTATACCGCATTGAATCTTCCATATGGAAGTTTGTCAGCGATGATGACCAGATCCTCAAGAGAGAGGGATATGCTTAGTATTGTAAGAATGGCATTATCTCCGATTGGACGAATTATGGCAGTTACCTTTACAACTCCGCTGGTTAAAATCTTTGGAGATGATCAGGCTGCATGGGCAAAAACTATGGCAATCTGGGCAGTAATGGCATTGATCATGCTGATTGCATGTTTCAAAAACTGCGAGGAAAAAGTTGAGATTAAGGCGAAGAAAGAAGAGAAAGTTTCACTGGGCAGAACTGTAAAGGCGCTGGTAACAAATCAGTATTTCTGGGCAGTCCTGGTTCTCTGGATGATGCAGAATGTTATTACCAGTATTACAGGAACCATCCTTCCATATTACTGCAAATATATTTTAGGAAATGATACATGGATGTACAGTGTATTATATCTGGTAGAGACAGTGACACTGATTGCTGCGACTATGTGCAGTCCGCTTCTTTTAAAGAAGTTCGGAAAACGAAATATGTCTTTGATTGGATGTATTGGATGTTTCATCGGACAAATTGTATTTTTTGTCAATCCGACAAGTTTTTACTGGCTGTTCTTCTGCAGTATCATTCGAGGAGTCTGCTTTGCACCATTAAATTCCGTAATTTTTGGTATGCTTGGTGATGTTGTGGAATTCGGACAGTGGAAGAGCCACTTAAGACAGGAAAGTTTTATTTTTGCAATCGGTTCTGTGGGAACAAAAATCGGAAATGGAGTGACTGCGGCAGTTTTAACACAGCTTCTGGCAATCGGAGGATATGTAAGTAAGGCGGGAGCTGTAAGCCAGCCACAATCAGCAGTAGATATGATTATGAATATCTATAAAGTCGGACCGATGATTGTCTGGGTATCTGTAATTATCGTATTAGTCTTGTATCGACTGGATAAAAAGTATGATAGAATCATGAACAATTTATCAGAGAGAGAAGCAAGAGGAGAATTATAAGAAATTTGTGCTCGTACACAAAAATGAAAGGAGTCATATAATGTTAAATAAAGAAAAGGTGAAGCTGGGGATTGCCCCAATTGCATGGACAAATGATGATCTGCCGGATCTTGGAGCAGAAAATACTTTTGAACAGTGTGTCAGTGAGATGGCATTGGCAGGATATACAGGATCAGAGGTGGGAAATAAATATCCAAAAGATCCAAAAGAATTAAAAAAAGCGCTTGATCTGCGTGGAATGGAAATTTGTAACCAATGGTTTTCCTCTTTTCTGATTACAAAACCATTTGAAGAAGTGGAAAAGGAATTCCGCAGCCAGCTTGAGTATTTAAAAGCAATGGGAGCTAAGATCATCGGTGCTTCAGAACAAAGCTACAGTGTTCAGGGACAGCAGGACACACCGATTTTCGGACACAAATATGTAATGAATGACGAAGAGTGGGAAAGATTCTGCAATGGAATGAACGCACTTGGAAAAATTGCCAAAGAAGAGTATGGAATTTCACTGACTTTCCATCATCATATGGGAACTGTTGTGCAGAACCCGGATGAAGTAGAGCGAATGATGGAAAATACAGATCCGGAATATGTGAGCCTTCTATTTGATACCGGACATTTTACATATTGTGGAGCAGATCCTCTGGAAATGGTAAAAAAATATATTGAAAGAATTAAACATGTGCATTTAAAAGATATTCGTCCGGAAGTTGTCAAAGAAGTGAAAGAAAAAGAATTAAGCTTCTTAGACGGAGTTCGTATGGGAGCATTTACAGTACCGGGTGACGGATGCATCGATTTTGATCCGATTTTTAAAGTTCTTGAGGAAAATGATTACGAAGGATATATGCTGGTAGAGGCAGAACAGGATCCTGCGAAAGCAAATCCTTTGGAATATGCCATGAAGGCAAGAGATTTTATCAGAGAAAAAACAGGATTATAGATTCGATCAGTTAGGGGAGTCAGTGATGACTTCCCTAAAATACGTTAAAAAGCAAAACAAAAAGCAAAAAAACAGATGAAAAGAAAAACATCCTGCGTTATAATAGAAAAAAACGCGTGCACGAAAACGCAAGAAGGATGTGAAGAATTATGGCAGTGACAATGCAGCAGATCGCGGATCTGGCGGGGGTTTCCAGAGGAACCGTGGATCGCGCGTTAAATAATAGAGGAAGAATCCGCCCGGAGCTGGCAGACAAGATCAGAGAAATTGCAAAAGAATTAGGGTATCAGCCTAATATTGCTGCGAAAACGCTCTCAACGGGAGGGCAAAAAATGAGGATCGGAGTGATCATTCAATATGCAGATACGCCGTTTATGAAGGCTTTAATCCATGGAGCTGAGGACGCAAAAGAGGAAGTAGAGCGGTTTGGCGGGCACGTTATGATAGAGACGGTCAGCGGCGGAGACGTAAGACAGGTTCTTTCGATTATGGATGGTTTTCAGAAGATGGAAGTGAAAGGGATGGTTCTGGTACCGACAGATGATGAGATGCTTAAAAGAACCATTGACAGATGTGTAGAAGAGAAGATTGAGGTAATTACCATTAATTCTGATTTGAATGAAACAAAGCGCCGGTGTTTTATCGGACAGAATAATTATGCCGCAGGGAAAGTTGCAGGAGGACTGATGGGCGAGATTCTTCCGGAAGGCGGAAGAGTTATGATTATTTCCGGATTTCGGGAAAATGTAGCAACGATGCGCCGTACCGGTGGATTTGTAGATGAGATCCGGCAGAACTATCCGAAACTTCAACTGTTAGATCCTTGTTATGCCTATGATGATGATTGGGTTTCGGGGAAGCTTTTGGAAGAGCAGTTAGAAAAGACGCCGGATGTAAAGGGCGTATATTTAACGGCTCAGGGAGAGAGTGGCGTTTGCGATACATTGAAGAGATATGGACTGGAGCAAAAGGTGAAGGTCATTGCACATGATTATGAGGGAGAAAACCGGAAAAATCTGAAAGATGGAACTATCAACTTTATACTAAGACAGAATGCTTATGTTCAGGGGCATGAATCTGTCATGGAAATGTTCCATATATTGTGTGGAAATCCGACGCATACAGGAGAGTACTGGTATACAGATATTGTAATAAAAACCAGATGTAATGCCTAAAGTATGATTTCAAAGGTCTGTGAGGATATTACAAACCTTTTTTGCACTTCTGGAGATTTGTGCAATATGTATAAAAAAACAGAGCCATCTTTGTGTAGGTTGTTGGTTGCGTGCACGCGTACGCAATGATAAGATAAGATCACAAAGTAAGAAAAGCAAAAAACATTATGAAAATAACGGAGGTAGTAGAAATGTTAAATGTAGGAGTCATCGGATGCGGCGGAATGGGAAAAGATCATATCAGACGTATTACAGAAAAGATTCAGGGAGCACAGGTAGTTGCAGTTTCAGACGTGTTTGAAGAGGGAGCAAAGGAAGCTGCCAAAATCGCAGGAGGAGCAAAGGTTTATACAGATGGAAAAGAATTAATCAATGATCCTGATGTAGATGCTGCATTTATCGTATCTCCTGGGTTTGCACATACAGACTCTCTGCTTCAGGCAATTGAGGCAGGAAAGAGAGTTTTCTGTGAAAAACCATTGGCGACAACCGCAGAAGATTGTAAGAAAATTGTAGAAGCAGAGGTTGCTTCCGGAAAACATCTGATTCAGCTTGGATTTATGAGACGTTATGATAAAGGATACATTCAGGTGAAAGAAGCATTACAGTCCGGAGAATACGGAGAGCCGTTAATCCTTCACTGTACTCACAGAAATCCGGAAGTTGGAACAAATTATAATACTCCGATGGCTGTGCACGATACTGCAATTCATGAGATTGATACACTGCACTGGCTGGTGGATGATGAATATGAAAGCGCTCAGGTTATTATGCCGAAGGTTACAAAATATTCTCATTCTGAATTAAAAGATCCGCAGATTATGCTTCTTCGTACGAAGAGAGGAATCTGCATCGATGTTGAAGTTTTTGTAAACTGCAAATTCGGATATGACATTAATTGTGAAGTAGTATGTGAAGACGGAGCAATTAAGATGGCACAGCCTTCTTATCCTGATGTACGCAAAAATGCGGCAGTTTCCACAACGATCGACACAGATTGTTTCGTAAGATTTAAAGATGCTTATGATGTAGAAGTTCAAAACTGGGTAGATTGTGCCAAAGAAGGCGTAATTAATGGACCGACTGCATGGGATGGATATCTTGCAGCTGTCACAGCAGATGCATTGGTGAAAGCTCAGACATCAGGACAGATTGAGCCGATTGTGACAGATGAGAAACCGGAATTTTACGCATAATAATTGCGTGCACGTAAACGCTGATAATAAATATAAAACTATGGAGGATCGATGAGATGAAAATTGGATTTAATGAAGCAACTGCATTAGAATGTAAAGGACAGTCACTGATGGCAGATTTGGAAGCATGTGAAAAATACGGATTTGATTATATCGAAATTCGTTTTGACTGTGTGAAAGATTATTTAAAAGAACATACGCTGGAAGAGCTGGCAGACTGGTTTCAGAATCATCACTTAAAACCATGGGCATACAATACTCTGATTTTCTTTAATCAGAGAGATGAAGCCGGTGTAAAAGAAATTGATGAAGAAACTGAATTTATCATGGAAGTATGCAAAGCCATTGATATGAAGATGCTGATTACGGTTCCGTCCTTTGATGTGAAGGATAAGAGCGTATCTGAAATCAAAGAAGAGGCAGTAGAACGTCTTCGCTATCTTTCTGACAAAGTTGGAAAGGACATCAAAATCTCTCTGGAATTTTGCGGAGCACCGAATTGCTCTATCAACCAGTTTGGTACAGCCTATGATGTAGTGAAAGCTGTTGACAGAGATAACGTAGGTATTACAGTAGATACTTTCCATTTCCATGAAATGTGCTCTAAAATAGAAGATTTAAAAGCAGCCGATGGAAATAAAATTTTTGCATACCATTTAAATGACTGTGAGGATCTTCCTCTTGGTTCCTGCGGTGATGATAAACGTCTTTGGCCGGGAGAAGGTGTAGTTGACCATGCTGCAATTGCAGGGGCATTGAAAGATATCGGATTTGACGGTGTATGTACAATTGAGGAGTTTCGTCCGGAATACTATGCAATGTCCCATGAGGAAAATGTAAAGAAGGCAGCGGAAGTTACAAAGGAGTTTGTAGCGAAATATTTCTAGAACGGGGGAGACAAAATGTCGAAAAGAGAACAAACGATCAATGTTGACCCGATGAAAAATGTAGCTGATTTAGAGAACGAATTTGCAAAAGTAAAATTATCAGAAAAACTGGCTTACTGTGTGGGAGACCCGGCTTTGACCGTGGTCTACACACTGGCCAATACCCTGTTGGTTTATTTCTATACGAATGTCATCGGTTTGTCTGCCGGAGTTATTGGTATGATTATGTTATTATCCAGAGGATTTGATGGTATATCAGATGTTATTATGGGAACGATTATTGACCGAACTCATTCAAAATATGGAAAAGCAAGAGTATGGATTTTGAGACTGGTATTTCCTTATGCCATCTCCGCAGTGCTGCTGATGACAGTACCGCAAGGCAGTACAACCCTTCAGATTATTTATGTATTTCTCACATATAACTTGTTAAATACCGTAATGTATACAGGGATCAGCCAGCCATTTCACACTCTTGGATCGCTGATGAGCCGGGATAAACATGAGAGAGATACGATATCAAATATCAGAATGTCCCTGTCCATTGCTGCCAGTATGGTAGTAACAGCCTGGACACTGCCGATTATCAATAAGGTGGCAGATGCTATTGATAATACAAAAATGGCATGGATTATTGTAACGGCAGTTTTTGCGGTCATTTCAGTTCTGATTTTGTTAAATACATTCCGATGCTGTAAGGAAAGAGTAAAAGTCTCAGATAAAACAGAGGAGAAGCTTCCGGTATTTACGGCTCTGAAGTTAATGGTACAAAACAGATATTTCCTGATTTCTCTGGGACTGATGCTGTTTTATACGATCTATCAGATTATTTTAGGAATTGACCTGACTTATTATTGTCAGTATGTAATGAATGATGTGAATCTGGTAATGCCATTATCTATGGCAGAAAAGCTTCCGATGATTCTTGTTATTTTATTCCTTCCATATCTGATCCCACGGTTTGGAAAAAGAAATCTGATTGTGGCAGGATGTATTCTTGGAATTTTCGGACAGATTTTGTTCTTGTTTAATACAACCAGCGTGCCATTAGCAGTCATTTCTTCTGTGATCCGTGGAGTCGGAATGTCACCATTTTACGGAGTACAGTATTCTCTTCCGAGTGATGCGATTGAATATGGACAGTGGAAGACAGGAAAGAGAATCGAAGGACTGATGTTCTCATCTATGAGCTTTGGTCAGAAATTTGGAGCAGGAATTACTAATGCGGTATTGGGAGCAGCGTTATCCGCAGTAGGATATAACGGAATGGCACAGACGGCAGCCGAACAGGCACCGGCGGCGATTACAGTCATCAAATTTACTTATCTTTATGTACCGATCATTGTGTGGGTAATTATGATGTTGATTGCCATGGGTTATAAACTGGATAAAACTTACAAGGAAATGATGGCAGAGTTGTCCGTGAGAGAATTGTCAGGAAAACTATAACCTCATGGATACTCGTGATATGGAAAGCAGGTAAGAAGATGTTAGATAAGAATAAAGTAAAATTAGGAATTGCCCCAATTGGCTGGACGAATGATGATATGCCGGATTTGGGAAAAGAAAATACATTTCAGCAGTGTGTCAGTGAGATGGCGCTGGCAGGATTTACAGGGTCTGAAATTGGTGGAAAATATCCAAAAGATACAGCTGTATTGAAAAAGGCGCTGGATCTTAGAAACATAGAAATCTGCAACTGTTGGTTTTCAAGTTTCATGATTTCAAAACCATATGAGGAGACAGAGAAAGAATTTATTGCCCAGACAGATTTCTTAAAAGCCATGGGTGCAAAGGTTATTGGAGTTTCAGAGCAAAGTTATAGTACCCAGGGGAAAGATCAGCCGATTTTTGAAGGAAAATATGTTATGAATGACGATGAGTGGAAATTACTCACCGATGGATTAAATAAACTGGGAAAAATCGCAAAAGATAAAGGGATGATGCTGACATTCCATCATCATATGGGAACTGTGATTCAGACAGAAGAAGAGATTGACCGATTTATGGCAGAAGTTGATCCGGAGCTTGTATATCTATTGTTTGACAGCGGACATTGTTCTTTTGCCGGAATTGATCCGGTGAAGGTTCTTGGAAAATATATTGACCGTACTCGTCATATTCATTTGAAAGATTTAAGATCCGATGTGGTTGCTGAATCAAAAAAAGAAGGATGGAGTTTCTTAAAAGGTGTTCGTCAGGGGACTTTTACAGTACCTGGAGATGGCGATGTGGACTTTGCACCAATCTTTGATATCATTGAAAAGAGTGGCTATGAAGGATATGTTGTCGTAGAAGCAGAGCAGGACCCGGCAAAAGCAAATCCTTTGGAATATGCGATAAAGGCAAGAAAATATATTGCCCAAAAAACAGGATTGTAAAAAATAAAACGGAGGAATGGAAGATGAAAATAGCATTTGACGTAGATGTTCTTGCCAAACAGATGGATATTAACCGCA
>OBYP01001043.1_pt1 | contig 16571 bp, 15 predicted proteins | sample 1501461 | NCBI WGS metagenome assembly OBYP01 (sample SAMEA2580201, study PRJEB22360) | human gut metagenome | biome: human gut; feature: human-associated habitat; material: faeces | place: Denmark | collected 2008/2010 | reverse complement strand
TAGGATGCGACCAGATGCAAGAAGAAATATGACTGCTTTTGCAGTCTGCATCTGGCGCGCAAAGCGGAGTAAGTCCCTCAAAGATTGAGGGATAGAGGGAGTTTGATGCGGACTTGTCCGCTTTGTTCTTGTGTACTATTGTAAAAAAGTTGCTTTATGAGCAATTAATTTACAATATTTTTTATATTTTTTATTTCCTTTTCATTTTTTTGCACTAATTGTTTGAATAACAGTACAAAATTGGATTTTATCGCCTATGTACAGATATTGGTGCAATCAGTTATAATAAACCCATAAAGTAGTAACAGCAATATACAAAAAATAACACATAAACACACAAACTACTTTAAAGTGTTTTATTCATTGAGGAGGCCTATCGTGAATAATTTACAGGAAAAAGTAATCCGTGCGATGGTGGAAATGTATGGTTTTTATTCCATAGAAGAACTTGCTGAAATGACAGATGTTTCTGTCAGCAGCATAAAACATTCTTTGGGAGACATCGCCGATTTCATTGAAGGATATGAAGCGAAACTTCTGCGAGTGCCCAGAAAAGGGATCTGTATGGTGGTTACTGACCAACAGAGAGAAAAGATCTTAGAAGCCCTGGATGCTTATGCAAATAGTGATCCTGAATCTTTCTATTACCGAAAAAATTATATTTTAGACATTTTGTTTCATTTTCCGGCAAATTATACAATACAGCTGTTTTCAGAAGAGCTTTGTGTCAGTCGGAAGATTATACAAAAGGATTTAAACAAAATTGAAGAGTATTTGGAAGGATTTCATTTAGAGCTATCTAAAGTAAAAAATCAGGGGATTCGGATTCTCGGCAGAGAATTTGATGTGAGACAGGCAATCGTAGATACGCAGAATAAAAAATATTGGAAGCATACCTATATTGAAGAACTTCCAAAAGATTTGGATTACAGAATCAGCAAAAGAGCATTTACCTTTTTCTCTGATTACTACTCTGTCAATGATATTATGCTGGCGCAAGAGTATCTTGCGGAGAGTGAAAAAGAGCTGGGGGTTGTATTTGTAGACATTTCGTTTTGTCGAATTACAGAATATCTTCTTTTAACTCAAAAAAGAATTAAAGAGGATAAGAAGATCAGAGATCGCGCAGACCGAAAGATGACAGTACTTGATGATGTTTATATAAATGCCGCAAAAATGATTCTGGACCGGATGTTTCCGGGAGATTCAGATATGGAGCTTGAATATCAATTTCTGGCAGCGAAACTTGCCGTGGCAAAAACCTGTGAAGTGCAGGCAAAACTGCAAGATGATGATTTAATGGATTTGGCAAAAGACTATATTGACATCGTATTCAGAGCGATGGAAAAAGAAAATACATTTTATTATAAAGAAATGGAAAAGCAGATTGCTACTTTTTTAAAAACGCTTAGTATCAAGCATGATTATATGCTGGTAGAATGGGATGATCTTCACAAAGATATACAGCAACAGCTTCCGAGTTTATATGCTGTTTGTCTGACTTACGCATTCCGATTAGAAGAAAATCTTGGATTTGTATTGACACAGGATGACATAGCCTGGATTGCATTATTAATCCATCAGGCTTCTGTGGAAAGTGGAAGTGAGAAACAGGGAATTCTTGTAACGGCAACAGATCCTTATACGGCACAGTATGAAGCAATGAAGATTGAAAATGAAATTGGAAATCTGGAAATTGTAAAGAATGTCCATATAAATGATTACAAGCCGGAAAAGACAGAAGGAAAGATTGTCATATCTACAGTACCTTTAAAGGAAAAGCAGGAAAATGTCATTGAGATTACCAAGCATGTAACACAGATGGATTTAAACAAAATTGTTACAAAAATTGACGAATATAATAAGACAGAGCAGAATCAGCAGGTGATTGAGACTGTAAGACAGACGTTTCAAAGAGAATTGATTGTCACAGATGCGGTGGCAGTAACAAAAAAAGAAGCGATAGCTCAGGCAAGTGAACTTTTAATTAAAGAGGGATATTTGAATGATGATGTAACTGAGAGAGTATTCGAGTTAGAAGAACGTCGTCCTACAACCATTGGAAATCAGATAGCAATGGCCCATGTTTATAAAGACAACGTTGAGAAAAGCGGAATCGCAGTTATGCGCATGAAATATCCGGTTCAGTGGTCAAGGACATCTAAGATCCGACTGGTATTTTTCCTGGCAATCAATATGGAAGGTTCCAATGAGATCTTAATGCTATTTAAATTTCTGTATGCGCTTATTGACAATAAGAAAGCCATTGAGAAGATTCTTGACGCCAAAGATTCTGAACAAATTTATCAAATATTGATGGATGAACTCCATTAAATATAAAACATGCAAAACAAGTTATAGGAGGAAGTAGCTATGTTAGTAAACATGAAAGAAATTTTAGAGGTTGCAGAAAAAGAAGGATATGCAATTCCATGTATCAACACACCAAATGAAGAAACAGTTCGTGCGGTGATCGGTGCGGCAGAAGAATTAAATACACCGATTATCATTGACCATGCACAGGTTCATGATCCTTTGATTCCAATCGAGAGAATCGGGCCGGTAATGTTAAAGTATGCGAAAGAAGCAAGAGTTCCTGTTTGTGTTCATTTAGATCATGGAAGCGACTATGAATTTGTTATGAGAGCAGTGAAAGTCGGGTTCCCATCTATCATGTATGATTGCAGCGCACTTCCTTACGAAGAGAACCTTGCAAACGTAAAGAAATTTGTTCAGATCGCTCATGCAGCCGGAATTACAGTAGAGGCTGAATTAGGTGTTATGGCATCTACAGAAGAAGATACTCATGGAGAGGTCGATGCAGAGAGCCGTGTTCTGACAAATGAAGATATCAAAGAATTCTTCACAGAGCCGGAAGAAGCAAAAGCGTTTGCTGAAGAGACAGGATGCGATGCACTGGCTGTATGTTTCGGAACAATGCACGGAATTTATGCTGAACCGCCGGTATTGGATATTGATCGAGTAAAAGCACTTCGCGCTGCAATTCCTGATACATGCCGTGTTGTAATGCATGGTGCATCCGGAGTAGAGTTTGATCAGGTTCAGAATGCAATTACTGCAGGATGCTCTAAGGTTAACTACTATTCTTATATGGCAAAAGCTGCAACAAAATTTGTGGCAGACAAAGTTGCTGAGACAGAAGGAAAGATTGCATACCATGAACTTCAGGAAGCAGCTTATGAATTTATGAAAGGTTATGCAAAAGACGTAATCAGTGCATTTAAAAACGGGAAATAATTAGTTTCTACATACAATGAAAAGAAAAATGGGAGGCATTTCATATGAACAGCGTAAATTTAGCAGAGGTGCTGTTAGATGAAATGGTAATCCTTGATTGTGAGCCTTTTAAAGACAAGACAGATATGTTTGATACGATGACTCGCAGATTTGAAGAAGCGGGCTTCGTATCAGATGCCAAAGCCTATAAAGCAGCATTAGAATACAGAGAGTCTCTGGGACCAACTTACATGGGAAATTTTGTTGCAATTCCACATGGGAAGTGTAAAGAAGTTTTAAAACCGGGGATTGGATTTGTAAGATGCAGAGAACCGTTTCTTTATGAGTCTTCAGGGGAGACGGGTGAGGTTAAATACATCTTTGTATTGGCAATATCTGAAAATCAAGAAAATGATTACCATTTAAGGGTTTTAGCGACATTGGCAGGAATGTTGGCACACGAAGAATTTTTAGAACTTTTGGAAAGGGCAGGAAGCTATGAAGAATTAATTCATGGCATAAAAGAATTATAACCATACCATAGGAGGTGGTTCTATGAAGGTAGTAGCAGTTACATCATGTGCAACCGGGATTGCACATACCTACATGGCAGCAGAGGCAATTATGAAAGTCTGCAAGCAGAACGGTCACAAATGTAAGGTAGAAAAACAGGGAGCTCTCGGAATCGAAGACAAGTTAAGAGATCGGGATATTAAAGAGGCAGATCTGATCGTATTTGCCAATGATGTCGGGATTACTAAGGCAGAGCGTTTTGAACCTTACAAAGACAAGATTTTTCAGACAAAACCACACGACGTAATTAAAGACCCAAGTATTATTTTTACAGAAAAGTAAAGTTGAGAAAGAGAAAAAGAAAATATCTATGAAAGGACGGAAGAAAAATGAGAGATGTAGTAGATGATATTAAAGAAGCGTTTTTAACAGGTGTTTCCTACATGTTACCGTTTGTAGTAGCAGGAGGTATCTTAGTTGCACTTGGGTTCTTACTTGGAGGTTATAATATACCGAGCGTAGAGCCATATGGCTCCACTTTCGCATCAACGATCTTTTGGATTGGTAAAATCGGTTTGGGTACTTTTATGGTACCAATCTTAGGTGCTTATGTAGCTTACTCTATCGCAGATAAACCGGGAATCTGTGTTGGTATGTTCGGTGGATGGATGGCTACCGATCCATGGGGAATCGGATATCAGTCAGGATTTATCGGAGCGCTGATTGCAGGTATTATTGCAGGATATTTAGTAAATTGGTTAAAGAAAATTCCTTTACCAAATGCAATCAGATCACTGTTGCCGACTTTGATCATTCCGGTTATCGGATGTGCAGCAATTTGTTTATTAATGCACTACGTAATTGGTACACCTTTAGGAGCACTGACACAGGCACTGACAGACTTATTAAACAACCTTGGAACAGGAAACTTAGTATTACTTGGAATTGTACAGGGCTGCATGCTTGCATTTGACATGGGAGGTCCATGTAACAAAGTAGCTTATGCATTTGCTCTGGCATGTATGGAAACAGGAAACTACGCACCGATGGCAGCAAACTTTATTGCATGCTGTGCACCACCACTTGCAATGGCACTGGCAATGTTAATTGCTCCAAAGAAGTTTACAGATGAAGACAGAGCCGGAATTCCGGGATGTTTTGCAGGAGCTCTTTGCATGATTACAGAGTTTGCAATCCCATATGCGGCAAAGAACTTAAAATACATTCCATGCTATATGGCAGGATCTGCAGTAGGAGCAGTCATTTCTTATTTATGGGGAATTACAATCAGAGCGCCTCACGGAGGAGTATTTGTAGTATTTGCAATGAATAAAGTAGTTCCATTCTTTATTACATTGCTGATTGCAGGTATTGTTTCTGCCGCATTAATTGTATTAGTCACAAAACCAGAAGGACAAGAAGCATAAAATGAATTAAAAGGAGAAGTTGAAATGGCAAAATTAGTTGATATTCAGGGAAGATTCCCATGTGAACCAGATAATAAAAAACCTACATTAATTAAAAAATGGGAGTATTCTACTGCATTATATCCACCAAACAATGCATTTACATCGGACAACACATTTACACTGGTAACAACAGATACGTTTATGTTAGGAATTTACGAATTAGGACCGGGAGGAGTTTTTGCACCTCTTGATATTCATCCGGGAGATGAATCTTACTATATCTTAAATGGACCGGTAGTACAGAGAAGCGGAAATGGACAGTTTGCATATCTGGAAACAGGAGAAGGATTGTTTATGCCGGAAGGTGCTTGGCATTGCTGTCATAATTTCTCCGATGAGAAAGCAAGAATTCTGTACTTTATTACACCAAAAGCATGGGATGAGCATATTCCGCCGGCAGTGATTCCGACAGAGGAAGAAACAAAATTCTATAAAGGACCAAACAATGATAATCTGCCGGATATGAGAGGCGCAATCAAAGATATCTCACGTCAGGGATGTACAGATGATATCGGAAACTGGCCGGTAGATCCAACAGAGGCAAGACAGACCGGAGCAGTTTATGCAGTACGTGATTTCGAGAAATTAAATAATGTTCACGGAACCACTCATCCAATGTTAATGCGTTTCATTACAAGTAATGACTATGGACATTTTGGAGAAATGATTCTTCCTGCCGGAGGGTATGGACCGAGATGTTCTGATCCGGATGTTCATGCCGGAGATGCAGCATTATATTGTGTTGACGGACCTGTAACTGTAAATCTGACAGATGCACAGGAAAGTTTTGTTTTAGAGCCGGAAGATACATTCTTCTTGCCGGCAGGAACAAAATATCAGTTAGTAAACTTTGAAAGTAAACCGGTGAAAGTAGTCTTTGCTATTACCGAGCTGTAATTGTATAATATGGGATGATACGTTGTATCATCCCATATTAACTAAATATTCCGGAATTGTGTCAGAGACATATAGACCGGATAGAGAAAACCAGCGGAAAGGAAGACTATTTATGAAACCATATAAGGGAATTATTTTTGATTTGGATGGAACATTGCTTGATACTATTGATGATCTCACAGACAGCATTAATGACGTAATGGAGATATACGGATTTCCGATACATAAGTCAGATGCCTGTAAGAAAATGGTCGGGAATGGATTTCGGAATTTGATGAAGAAAGCTTTGCCGGAGGAGAAACAAGACAATGAGTCTTTGATTGATGAAGCAGTAGATCAGTTTTCAAAATCTTATCACAAGAGATATCTTGATAAAACAGTCCCTTATCAGGGGATTCCAGAGCTGGTGGATGAACTTGCGAAACGAGGAATTCCTCTTGCAGTGAATTCTAATAAGCGTGGAGATTATACGGATGCTTTAATTCAGAAATTTTTTTCCAGAATACCATTTATTGCCGTATACGGGGAACGGGAAAAGGATGGAATTCCCAAAAAACCAGATCCGGCAGCAGCACTGGAGATTGCAGATCTTATGGGAATTGCGCCGGGCGAAATCTTATATATCGGAGATTCCAAGACCGATATGAAAACGGGGAACAATGCGGGAATGGATACCGTTGGAGTTGTCTGGGGATTCCGTGACAGAACTGAATTAAAGGAAAATCATGCCACTTATATTGCAAATCATCCGAAGGATATCATAGATCTTATTTAGTTCAGTGAAATCTTCGCTGAACGAAGTTCAGAAGGAGAATGATTATGAAAATTTCATTGGGATGTGACGAAGCGGCTTACGAATTAAAGGAACTTATCAAAAAACATCTTCAGGAAGCAGGACATGAAGTTGTAGATAATGGTGTGGGAGAAGGGGAAGTAGAGTTGTACCCGGATGTGGCAGTGCGTACCTGTCATAAAGTGACAGATGGAACCTGTGACAGAGGAATTCTTGTGTGTGGAACCGGAATCGGTATGGCGATGACTGCAAATAAGGTACCGGGAATCCGCGCAGCTGTTTGTCATGATCCGTTTTCCACCGAAAGATCAATTCTCAGTAATGATGGAAATGTAATGTGTATGGGTGCAAGAGTAATTGCACCACAGTTGGCACTTTATCTATTGGACATCTGGATGGGACTTACATTCAAGGATGGTCCGTCAACAGAGAAGGTAGAGCGTATTGTCTATTATGAAAATGAGTTTTGTGGAAAATAGGAGGGTGTTCATATGAAATTTAAATTTGGAGTTGATACATTTATATGGGCAGAGAACTACGGAGAAGAGCATCTCTGGATTATTCCGAAAGCAAAAGAGCTTGGGTTTGAGGCTATTGATTTTGCGATCTCTAATCCATATACATTTCCGACGGACAAAGTAAAGGCAGAGTTAGAACGAGTAGGGATCGACTGTGTCTGCACAACAACATTAACATTGGAGACGAATCCGATTTCTCCGGATGCTGAGATCCGCAAGGCAGCAGTTCAGGCTATGAAAAAATGTGTGGATATTTGTAATGAACTGGGAGCGCCGATTTTAGGTGGCGTCAACTATGCCGGATGGGGATATCTGACAAAGAAACCCCGCACTGAGCAGGAATGGGCCTGGGGTGTGGAGTCTATGAGAGAAGCAGCAGAATATGCGAAAGAAACCGGTGATGTTCAGATTTGTGTAGAATGTGTCAATCGGTTTGAAACACATTTCTTAAATATTGCAGAAGATGCAGTACAATTCTGTAAAGATGTTGGAACAGGAAATATGAAGGTTCATCTGGATTGTTTCCATATGATCCGGGAAGAAAAGAGTTTTGCCGGAGCGGTGAAAACCTGTGGAAAAGAATATCTGGGATATATTCATGTCAATGAAAATGACCGTGGAATTCCTGGAACAGGGCTTGTTCCGTTTAAAGAATTCTTTACAGCGTTAAAAGAGATTGGTTATGATGGACCTCTTGTCATTGAGTCTTTTGATCCAAGTTTCGAGGAACTGGCAGGAAACTGCGCAATTTGGAGAAACTTTGCAGATACCGGGGAAGAGCTGGCAATCGAAGGATTAAAGAATCTGAAAGCAATCGCAGAGACTGTATAAGGAGGAAATGTTATGAATCGTATTGTAAATAACCCGGATTTTGCGGTAGAAGATATGTTAAAAGGGTTTGTAAAAACCCATAAAGACATTATATCAACGACAGAAAATGAAAGAGTTTTAAAATACAAATATGCGCCGGTAGAAGGAAAAGTCGGGATTGTTACCGGAGGAGGTTCCGGACATAAACCTGCGTTTATCGGATATATCGGAGAAAATTTATGTGATGCCGTGGCAGTCGGAGAGATTTTCTCTTCACCAACGGCAAAAGCATTTCTGGATGCCATGAAAGAAGCGGATTCCGGAAAAGGTGTGGCATGCCTTTACGGAAATTATGCCGGAGATAACATGAATGTGAAGATGGCAATGCGCAAAGCAAAAAAACTTGGCATTGAAGTGAAAACAGTTGTTGCAAATGACGACTGTGCATCAGCGCCAAAAACAGAACTTGAAAAGCGGCGCGGGGTTGCAGGGGAAGTCCTGATGTGGAAAGTCGGCGGAGCGAAAGCTGCTATGGGTGCAAGCCTTGACGAGGTAATTGCAGCAGCACAAAAGGCCATTGATAATACCCGTTCTGTGGGAATTGGTACAGCGCCGTGTACAATTCCGGCAGTTGGACATCCTAATTTCCAGATTGAAGATGGGACGATGGAAGTAGGAATCGGACATCACGGAGAACCTGGAATTAATGTACAGCCTTTGAAAACGGCAAATGAAATTGCAGATGAAATGCTGGACATTATTATTCCGGATCTGCCATTTGAAAGTGGCGATGAGGTTGTCGTACTTCTTTCCGGACTCGGTGCAACTCCGGTTATGGAGCAGTACATCGTCTATGATAGAGTTGAAGAGGTATTAAACGAAAAAGGAATTACAGTACATCGTTCTTATGTGGGAAATTATTTTACTTCTCTGGAAATGATGGGAGTTACTTTAACTGTGATGAAACTGGATGAAGAACTCAAAGAATGTATGGACATGCCTGTAAATTCTGTAGGGTTAAAGCAATTTTAAAATGTAAGTTAAATATGGCACAATTTTTTGTGCCATATTTGTGCTTAAAACTATTTGGAAGATAAAAATGCCTATGCTACAATAAAAGCAGAAAGAAAAAGATCAAATGAAGAGGTGAGATTATGTCAAGTTTTAAGAATGCAGAAGCTGGTGTTATCGTAGACCAGTTAATCAAAACAATTCAGGAACAGCGTGATTATCTGAGTGAGATTGATGGAAAGATCGGAGATGGTGATCACGGAATTAATATGAATAAAGGATTCACCATGTGTGAGAAGAAGTTAGAAGGACAGACCTATAATCTGTCAGAAGGACTTTCTATTCTGGGAGAAACTTTATTAGAAGACATTGGTGGATCTATGGGACCACTTTATGGAATGTTATTTGATGAGATGGCAATGGCATGCGAAGATGCGGATGATATTGACGCAGATGTTTTTGCAGAGATGGTGACTGGAGCAGTGGAAGGAATCCAGGACATCAGTCCGGCAAAAGTTGGAGACAAATCATTATTAGATACGTTGATTCCGGCAAAAGAAGCCTTTGTGGAAGCAAAAGAAGCAGGGAAAGATTTTGCGGAATGTTTAGATGCCATGAATGAAGCTGCCGAAAAAGGATGGCAGTCTACGAAAGATCTTGTAGCTAAGATCGGACGCGCAAGCCGTTTAGGAGAGCGCTCCAGGGGAGTTTTAGATGCAGGAGCAACCAGTTGTTACTTCATTATCACAACGATTGGAAAAGGAGCAAAAGGGCTGCTGTAAGTTGTCCTCTTGATGAAACCATGTATTGGGCCATGTTTTAGATAGCAGAACCTCTATATATTCATACAAGTTGAGAAGAGTCACAGATTCTATATGTACATAGGATCTGTGGCTTTTCTCATTTGCAAAAAAAAGTATATGGAAATAATTGACAAAAGAAAAGAAATATGGTAAATTATGGAAAGAAGGTGTTTAGGCATTGCAAGAATTTCCTTGATTTAAGATCTTTGGATTCCCTTCGAATGATAATTCATCGACCATACCCCCAAATATCTTAAAGAAACTGTGTTTTTCATCAATCAATTATCGTCATCAACCTATCTTACAACTGCGATGCCTAAGACATCTTCTTTTGATTATTTATATCGTAAAAATCAAATATAAAAGTGTGCATATAAGAATTCTTTTTCATTCTGGAAAAACAGTTTGCAAATGCAATGACAAATAGAAAATTATATGTTATGATGTTGTTTTGAATGAATAACGTGAGCAGGAAGTGATATCTGCTTTCATAGAAAAACCAGAAAAGAGAATTTATATACAGGAGGAAAAAACATGCCAGTGAAATATGTATTTGTTACAGGAGGAGTTGTGTCCGGACTTGGAAAGGGAATTACAGCAGCCTCTCTGGGACGATTACTGAAAGCAAGAGGCTATCATGTGACCAGTCAGAAGTTTGATCCTTATATCAACATTGATCCGGGAACCATGAATCCGATTCAGCACGGAGAGGTTTTTGTGACCGATGACGGAGCCGAAACAGATTTGGATTTAGGTCATTATGAAAGATTCATTGATGAAGGGTTGAATAAAAAATCCAATGTCACAACAGGAAAGGTATATTGGAGCATTTTATCAAAAGAACGGCGAGGAGATTATGGTGGAAATACAGTACAGGTTATTCCACATGTGACAAATGAAATTAAAAGCCGTTTTTACAGAAGTGATGATAACAGCCGCCAGGAAGTTGCAATTATTGAGATTGGCGGAACCGTTGGAGATATTGAGAGTCAGCCTTTTTTGGAGGCATTAAGACAATTTCAGCATGAAGTCGGACATGAGAATTGCATTTTGATTCATGTGACACTGATTCCGTATTTGAAGAGTTCAGGAGAATTAAAGACCAAACCGACACAGGCGAGTGTAAAAGATCTTCAGGGAATGGGAATTCAGCCGGATATTCTGGTATGTCGTTCTGATTATCCTCTGGATGACGGAATTAAAAAGAAGATCGCTCAATTCTGTAATGTTGAAAGAGATCGCGTAATTCAGAATCTGGATGCAGAGGTATTGTATGAAGTACCGTTGATGATGGAGAAGGAACATCTCGCTCATGAAGTTTGTGAGTGCCTTAATATGTCCTGTCCGGAACCGGATCTGGATGATTGGAGAAAGATGATTGATGACTGGAAACATCCGAAACACAAAGTTGAGATTGCTCTGGTTGGAAAATATATCTCTCTTCATGATGCTTATATTAGTGTCGTAGAATCATTGGAACATGCCGGAGTGGCCAATTCAGCAGATGTAAAGATTCGCTGGGTAGATTCTGAGAGAGTCAGTTCCTATAATGTAGAGGAGATGCTCGGAGGCGTGCATGGAATTTTAGTTCCGGGTGGATTTGGTGATCGTGGAATTGAAGGTATGGTCTGTGCAATTAAGTATGCAAGAGAAAAGCAAATTCCATATCTGGGAATCTGTCTTGGAATGCAGCTTACTTTAGTAGAATTCGGAAGACATGTCCTGGGATATGCTGATGCGCATAGCCAGGAATTTAATCCGGATACAGAACATCCGATGATCCATATTATGCCGGATCAGGACGGTGTGACAGATCTTGGTGGAACTCTTCGTCTGGGATCTTATCCATGTGTATTGGCAGAAGGTTCCAGAGCCTATGAGGTCTATGGAGAAAAAGAAATTCATGAAAGACATCGTCACAGATATGAAGTGAACAATCAGTATCGTGATGTTTTACAGGAGAATGGTATGATGCTGTCCGGATGTTCACCGGACGGAAGGATTGTAGAGATGGTAGAGATTCCGGAACATCCTTGGTTTGTGGCTACACAGGCACATCCGGAATTTAAATCAAGACCAAACAAGGCACACCCATTGTTTAGAGGATTTATTGAAGCAGCATTAAAACATCAGAAATAAAAACAGGGGGGATACCGGTGAAGTCTGGTATTCCCCCTGATATTACAGGCGAAACGAATAGAATTGATATTGGAGAGAATTTTGGGAGGGTGATGGCCATGAAGATTCAGGGAGTCAGACTTTATGGGGTAAAAGATATCCGATTAGAAGAATTTGAGCTTCCGGAGATTGAGGAAGATGAGATTCTTTTAAAGATTATCTGTAATGGAATTGCCATGTCTACCTTGAAAGAGATTACTTTAGCGCAGAGACATTTGAGAGTACCAAAGAATATCAGGAAAAAGCCGATTTTGATCGGTCATGAATTTTCAGGTGTGATTGAGAAGGTCGGGAAACGATGGGAGAATGAATATCATCAGGGAGAAAAGTATGTTATTGTTCCGGAAATCCCCAATCAGATTGAATCGCCTGGATATTCTTATGAGTATTTTGGAGGCGCAGCAACGTATTGTATTATACCCGGCGATGTGATTGAAAAAGGATGCCTGTTACATTATGAAGGAGATTCTTTTTATGAGCCGGCGATGGCGCAGGCGCTATATAGTATTGTGGGGAGTTTCCATTCTAATTATCACAGCAAACCGGGATCTCATGAACATATTTCAGGAATTAAAGAGGGCGGCAATACAATTATTATGGGTGGATGTGGCCCGATGGGATTGATGGCAATCCGATATGTCCTTGAGATGGATAAGAAGCCCAAACGTTTGGTTGTCACTGATACGAATCAAAAGCGTCTGGAGAAAGCGAGAAAACTGATTTCGGTGCAGGAAGCTTCCAGACATGGTGTAGAACTTTATTATATTAATCCGGCGATGGTACCGGATTCAGCAACTGTATTGCTTGCAGTGACATGTGAAAAGGGGTATGATGACGTGTTTGTGTATGCTCCGCCTAAAAATGTTGCAGAGATCGGGAATCGGATTATGGGAATGGACGGCTGTATGAATATTTATGCGGCGACTGCGGATAAGAGATATCGTGCAGGCATGAATATTTACGGCAGTCATTATTTAAAGACAAAGTTGATTGGGTCTTCCGGAGGGCTCCGGTCTGATATGGAAGAAGCAATTCAATTAATTCACGATAAGAAAATTGATGTGTCAATGGGAATCAGTCATATTGGAGGAATTGATGCAATTGTAGATACAACATTATATTTAAAACAGATGCAGGGAACGAAAAAGATTATTTATCCTCAAATTAATATGCCGCTCACTGCTATTGAAGATTTTGAGAAATTGGGAAAACAAGACCCGTTGTTTGAAAAGCTTGCAGATGCCTGTCAACGCAATCAGGGATTTTGGAATCCGGAAGCAGAGAAAATTCTCTTAGAGTATTATCAGGTTTTATAAGAAGCTTTATACAAAAGAAAAGCAGGAACCCTAAATATCGGGGAACCTGCTTTTTTTGTACTATTTAGAAGTAGAAGTATTCTCCAGAGAGACTTTATCTGGAAATCCGCAGAATACGGATAGAGTTTAAGACACAGAGCATAGCAACTCCGGTGTCGGCAAAGACTGCCATCCACATATTCGCATGTCCGGTCAGTCCGAGGATCATAACCAGTGCTTTTACGATTAAAGCAAATACAACATTTTGCCATGCAATACGACTGGCCTGCTTTCCTATGGAAATTGCCTGAGGAATGGCTTCTACACTAGAGGTCATAAAGACAACATCTGCAGCTTCAATCGCTGCGTCAGCACCGCTGCCCATGGCAGCTCCACAGTCGGCTCCGGCGAGTACCGGTGCATCGTTGATACCATCTCCGATAAACATAACAGCGCCATGTTTTTTTCGCTCTTCCTGAAGTTTTTCTAACTTTTCGTCTGGAAGAAGTCGGGCATATACCTGATCAATTCCGGTTTCTTTTGCAATCGCATTTGCAGTGGTCTCAGAATCACCGGTTAACATTACGGTGTGAAGGCTTTGGGCTTTGAGGGACGCAATTGCAGATTTTGCATCTTCTTTCAGGGTATCGGAAATTATAATGGAACCAATGAAAACCCCGTCTTTTGCGAGAAAGACTTCGGTTCCATAGGAAGCGGAATCTGCATATTCACCGATAACGTTATATTGTTTCATTAATTTTTTGTTTCCGGCAAGAATCTGGGAGCCGGATAATGTAATAACAGAGCCGTGTCCTGCAATTTCTTTTGCCTGTTCAGGTTTTTCATAAGAGATGTCCCCCTGACTCGCTGCTTCCAGAATACTTTTTCCGATCGGATGAGTGGAAGCTGCTTCACAAGAAGCTGCAAAAGACAAAAGCTGATCTTTTGTTATGTCTCCGACAGGGAGAATTTCCTGTACTTGAAAATTTCCCTTAGTAATTGTTCCGGTCTTATCCATAATGACGGAAGTAATATTTTTTAAAGTTTCCAGAGCGGCGCCGCCTTTAAATAAAATTCCCATTTTAGATCCGGCACCAATTCCTGAGAAAAATGCCAGGGGAACACTCAGTACCAGAGCACATGGGCAGCTGATTACTAAGAAGGTCAGGGCAGTATAAACCCAGTAGTTCCAGTCTCCGGTAACCAGAGATGGAAGGATTGCAGTTGCCAGTGCAAGAATAACGACAAATGGCGTGTAAATTCTTGAAAAACGAGTAATAAAACGATCCATTTTTGGTTTGCTTGCGGCGGCATTTTCAACAGAATTCATAATTCGAGATACCATTGACTCTTCCAGGATTTTCTCAACTTTCATCTGAATAACTCCGGAAGTGTTCATGCAGCCTGAGGTAACAGGGGTTCCCACAGACGCAGAAACAGGAACTGGTTCTCCGGTAACCGGAGACGTATCAATCATAGTCTCTCCGGTGGTAATGATTCCATCCAGAGGAATACGATCACCGGGACGAACCATCACAATGTCTCCGATTTGGGCTTCTTCAGCGTTGATAACGGAAACTTCTCCGGAAGGTAAGACAAGATTTACCACTTCCGGACGCATATCAATAACGTCCATAATCTGTGAGCGGCTTCTGGCAACCGCCCGGTCTTCAAAGTATTCTCCAATCCGGTAGAACAGCATAACGCCAACGGCCTCTGCATATTCTCCAATAACAAATGCTCCGATTGTGGCAATACTCATTAAAAAGTTTTCATCAAAGACCTGCCCTCTTATAATATTTCGAAATGCGGTCCAGAGAATTTTTGCACCCAGAACCAGATAACCGGCGATAAAAAGGGCAGTACTAAGGGTCGGAAAAGAAGCTTTTATCAAATTCCCTGAGAGAAACAAAAGAATGCAGGCGCCGAGTTCAAGAAGAACCTTCGTGTTCTCAGAGATACCACCCTTTTCTGTCTGCTGTTTTTGCTTTTTTACAGAAGAAGAACGCAGGTTCACAGAAACATCCGGTTCAATGGAAGTACATATCTTCTGGATTTTTGGAAGCAAAGCAGGTGCATCATCGGCCCAGATCCGAAGCTGTTTTGTAGCATAAGTAAGTGTAGCCGCATGAACGTCAGGAAGTGCGTTAATCTGTTCTTCCATTTTACCGGCACAGTGAGCGCAGCTCAGTTGATTTACAATAAAAACAGTTGCAGGACCGTTTCCCTCTTCCACTTTTACATGAGGTTTTTCATCATGATCGTGGTGATGGTGTTCTTCTCCACATTCACAGTGATCATGGTGATGGTGCTCTTCTCCACATTCACAGTGATCATGGTGATGGTGTTCCCCGTCAGATTCACAGTGATCATGGTGATGATGTTCTTCCCCGCATTCGCAGTGGTCGTGGTGCTGATGTTCTTCTTCGTATTCGCAGTGAGCACAGCTCAAATTCTTAAATTCATAAGTCTTCTTCATAGATTCCCCTCCTGTGGAAAACTGTTTTTAACATATCTGAAATTAATTCTCCGTCAGCAGTATTTGAGATGGTGTAATGAACTTCTTTACCAATCCGGCGGCTGCTGATAACACCAAGCTGTTTCAGCGATCGGAGATGGTGGGAAACAGCCGGCGGGCTCATATCGATAGCAGCAGCAATGTTGCGGACACAGACTTCTCTGTCATAGAGTAAATATAAAATTCGAAGTCTGGTACTATCGCTGAGCAGACTAAACAAGCTGGCAGTTTCAATCGAAAATTCTTCTGGTGGAAGCGCCTTTTTTAATTCTGTGACATCACATCCATGTCCGTGAATCTCAACAGAAGTAATTTGTGGGTCTTTTATTTTATCATTCATTCAATCATCCTTTCACATAAAAGATTAAATAATTGCTTAATTGTTTATGATTTGAATATAATACAATCTATTTGAAAAGTCAAGAATAAAAATGATTTTTCAAAATGAAAAATAATCTTGCGTTTTGAAAAAAATAGTGTTATGATATTTTTGAAATGAAAAAAACAAAAAATAAAATAAAAAAATATA
>OBYP01001042.1_pt1 | contig 16575 bp, 14 predicted proteins | sample 1501461 | NCBI WGS metagenome assembly OBYP01 (sample SAMEA2580201, study PRJEB22360) | human gut metagenome | biome: human gut; feature: human-associated habitat; material: faeces | place: Denmark | collected 2008/2010 | reverse complement strand
AAATTATAAAAATTTTCTTAAGAAACAAGGTTGACAAATGATGAGATGTTTGTTAGCATAATAACAAGGTGTTCGATAAATGACATCTTAACAGAAAAAAAATTGGGTATATTTTACGAGGTGACATTGTGCAAATTACAAAGATTGTAAATAATAACATTGTAATTTCGAAAGATCACAGCAATCGTGAAGTAGTATTGATGGGAAAAGGGCTCGGATTTCAGAAGCATAAGGGCGATGAGATTCGGGAGGGTCAGATCGAGAAGACTTACGTGATGAAAGATCACGGTATGACAGAACGTTTCCAAGAGATGGTCGAGGATCTTCCTATTGAGCGAGTAAGAGTATGTGATAAAATTATTCAGTATGCGAAGGATACGTTGCAGAAGAATATCAACGATAATATTTATATATCGCTTACAGATCATATCAATTTTGCCATAGAACGTGTAGAGATGGGAGTTCCTTTCCAGAATCCGTTTTTATGGGAGATTAAGAAGTTTTATTATCAGGAATATCTGATCGGAAAAGTAGCGATCGGAATGATTGAGAAAGAATTAAAAGTAACGCTTCCACAAGATGAGGCTGCATTTATTGCACTTCATATTGTCAATGCGGAGTTAGATCTTGATATGAGTGAGATGGTCTCCATGACCAAGCTGGTTAATGATATTCTGAAGATTGTGGATGAATATTTTGGGAACCAGTTGGATAAGGAATCGGTCTTTTACGAAAGATTTATTACCCATTTGAAGTTTTTTGCACAGCGGGTGTTTATGGGAAAAGAGATTGAGAGTGATGATACTGAGTTTCAGGAAATCATTCGAAGCAAGTACCAGGAATGTTTAGAGTGTGTGGAGAAGATTAAGAGTTATGTGAAAGAAACCTGTAATCACGATATCACAGATGAAGAGATGATGTACTTAACAGTGCATATTAAGCGGGTTACTACAAGATAAAAAGTTTATAATATCATTATATCAGGATTGTTACTGGTAATGCAGGCTAAACTTGATTTAAATCATAGATTTTCGGAAGAAGGATTTCTTTGCGGGATTATTTCGTGAAGAGTTTCTTTCAGAAGAATTTTGAGGTTTGAATCAGGTTTTTTTATTTATAAGAAGCTTACTCAGTTCTTATAAAAATATATTTAGCTTATAAAATCTAGAAAAGGAGGAATAAGAAAAATGGTAGGAATTATTCTTGCTACACATGGTGATTTCGCCAAAGGCATTTTGCAGTCCGGATCCATGATTTTTGGAGATCAGCCAGATGTTGCGGCTTGTACATTACAGCCGAGCATGGGACCTGAAGACATCAAAAAACAGATGGAAGACGCAATTGCCGGGTTCGAAAACCAGGATGAAGTGCTGTTTATGGTTGATTTATGGGGTGGAACTCCATTCAATCAGGCAAATGGATTAATTGCAGGGCATGAGGACAAATGGGCAATCGTTGCCGGTCTGAATCTCCCGATGCTGATTGATGCATATGCTTCTCGTATGACAATGGAGACAGCACATGAGGTTGCGGCACAGATTTCCGGCAGTGGAAAAGAAGGTGTAAGAATCTATCCGGAATCTCTGGAACCAAAGAAAGAAGAGGCTGCGCCTGCAGCGGCAGCAGTACCTCAGGGAGCTATCCCAGAAGGAACAGTACTTGGAGACGGACATATCAAAATCGGACTTGCTCGTATTGATACACGTCTTCTTCACGGACAGGTTGCAACAACCTGGACAAAGATGGTTGGACCGGACCGTATCATTGTTGTATCCGACAGTGTTGCAAAAGACGATCTTCGTAAGAGAATGATCATCGAGGCAGCGCCTCCAGGAGTAAAAGCTCATGTTGTGCCGATCCAGAAGATGATTGAGGTATCCAAAGATCCTCGTTTTGGAGAGACAAAAGCAATGCTTCTGTTTGAGACTCCGCAGGATGTCTTAAAAGCAGTAGAGGGTGGAGTTGATATCAAAGAAATCAATCTTGGTTCTCTGGCACATTCCACAGGAAAAGTCGTTGTAACGAAAGCCGTTGCAATGGGTAAAGACGATGTGGAAACTTTTGAGAAGTTAATCGACAAAGGAATTACATTTAATGTAAGAAAAGTGCCGGCCGACAGTCCGGAAAATATGGATGAGATGATCAAAAAGGCAAAAGCAGAGTTAAATTAGCAGTCAGTCTGCGCAAAATAGAATAGGAGGAAATAAAATGTCAATTGTTTCAATGATTTTAATTGTAATAGTTGCTTTCCTGGCTGGTATGGAAGGTGTCATCGATGAATTCCAGTTCCATCAGCCATTGGTAGCATGTACATTGATCGGACTTGTGTCCGGACAGCTTGTTCCGTGCATCATTCTTGGAGGAACTCTTCAGATGATCGCACTTGGATGGGCAAATATCGGTGCGGCGGTTGCACCGGATGCCGCTTTGGCTTCTGTAGCTTCCGCAATCATTCTTGTTCTCGGAGGACAGGGAAAAGCCGGTGTTGATACTGCGATCGCAGTTGCAATTCCACTGGCAGTTGCAGGTTTATTCTTAACAATGATCGTTCGTACTTTATCCGTTGTATGTGTTCATCAGATGGATGCAGCAGCAGAAAAAGGAAGTTTTAAAGGTATCGAAGTTTGGCATATTATTGCAATTTGTATGCAGGGTCTTCGTATTGCGATTCCGGCAGCAGCACTGCTTGCAATTCCGGCAGACGTTGTATCCGGTGCATTAAACAGTATGCCGGCATGGCTGACAGACGGTATGTCTATCGGTGGTGGTATGGTAGTAGCTGTTGGTTATGCAATGGTAATTAACATGATGGCAACAAAAGAAATCTGGCCATTCTTCGCAATTGGTTTCTGTCTGGCAGCTCTGTCTGACCTGACACTGATTTCTTTAGGTGTGATCGCGGTTTCCTTAGCTTTAATTTATCTGAAACTGTCTGAAAATGCAGGATCAGGAAATGGCGGAAACAATACAGGTGATCCGCTTGGCGATATTTTAAATGATTATTGATTGAGAAGGAGGTAAGAATAATGGCAGAAAAAATCACATTATCAAAAAAAGATCGATTATCCGTAGCATTGCGTTCTACTTTCCTTCAGGGATCATGGAACTATGAACGTATGCAGAATGGTGGCTGGTGCTATGCAATGATTCCGGCTATCAAGAAATTATACACAAGCAAAGAAGATCAGGTTGCAGCATTAAAACGTCATCTGGAATTCTTTAACACACATCCATATGTGGCTTCTCCGGTTATCGGTGTTACACTGGCGCTGGAAGAAGACAGAGCAAACGGTGCAGAAGTAGAAGACAGCGCAATTCAGGGTGTAAAGGTTGGTATGATGGGACCTTTAGCCGGTGTAGGTGATCCGGTATTCTGGTTTACTGCAAGACCAATTCTTGGAGCTTTGGGAGCTTCTCTTGCAATGGGTGGAAGTATCCTTGGACCGATTCTCTTCTTCGTACTTTGGAATGTCATTCGTTGGGCATTTATGTGGTATACACAGGAATTTGGTTACAATGTAGGAACCAAAATCACAGAAGACCTTTCAGGTGGTTTATTACAGAAGATTACAAAGGGTGCATCTATCCTTGGTATGTTCGTTCTGGGATCACTGATTCAGAGATGGGTTAATATCAATTTCCAACCGGTTGTATCAACGGTTAAATTGAGTGATGGAGCTTACATTGACTGGGCAAAACTTCCGGAAGGAAGCGCAGGAATCCAGCAGGCACTGCAGCAGCAGGCATCAGGGTTATCTTTAACTCCTGAAAAAGTTACAACTCTTCAGAGCAACTTAGATTCTCTGATTCCTGGATTTGTTCCATTATTATTAACATTACTGTGTATGTGGTTATTAAAGAAAAATGTTTCACCGATTGTTATCATTGTTGCTTTATTCATCATTGGTATCGGCGGACATGTTGTTGGATTATTATAATCAGACGATATACAAGAAGCCCGGTTTTCCGGGCTTTTTGCTTATATTAGAAGAATTCCTTCTTGTATAAGCAAAAAAAATTGTATAAAATAATATCAAGATTAAGTGTAGAAAATCGGAGGAGAGATTATGGCACAATCAATTAATACAAAAGTTGATCTGGTGATGAATGGAACATCTTATCTTGGATTGAACAGTTACGGGAAGATTATGATCGGAGACAAGGGATTCGAGTTTTTTAATGAGAGAAATGTTGACGATTATATCCAGATTCCATGGGAGGAAGTAGATTATATTATTGCTTCGGTATTATTTAAAGGAAAAAAGATTCCAAGGTTTGCAGTGCAGACGAAGAAAAACGGAACGTATACATTCGCTGCAAAAGAGCCGAAAAAGATGTTGAGAGCGATTAATCAATATGTGGCATCAGATCATATGGTACGCTCATTAAGCTTTTTTGATGTATTAAAACGTGGATTGAAACCACAAAAAAAGAAGATGAAAAATATAAAAAAGTAAAGGGAGGTATTTGTTATGGGACACATTTTAAAAATGGATCCGGTCTTTAAGGAAATGATCTGGGGAGGTCACAAACTTCGTGATGTCTACGGATATGAGATTCCGAGTGACCATACCGGAGAGTGCTGGGCAATTTCTGCTCATAAAAATGGTGATTGTGTTATTGCCGATGGTGAATTTGCGGGGAAAACGCTTTCCTGGCTGTTTGCCAATCACAGAGAACTGTTCGGAAATATTGAGGGTGATCAATTCCCGCTTCTGGTAAAAATTATTGATGCCAGAAATGACTTGTCAGTACAGGTACATCCAAATGATGACTATGCAAAGGAACATGAAAATTCTCTGGGAAAAACTGAATGTTGGTATGTTCTTCAGGCAGATGAAGGAACCAAAATGGTAATGGGGCACCATGCGGAGAAAAAAGAAGATTTTATCAAGGCGATAGAGGAAGATGATTATGATCGTCTGTTGAATTCTTTTGAGATCAGTCAGGGTGACTTTTTCTATATTCCTTCAGGAACTCTCCATGCGATTTGCAGTGGATCATTGATTTATGAGGCACAGCAGTCTTCCGATATTACATATCGTGTGTATGACTATCACAGAAAAGATCAGGATGGGAATGAGCGTCAGCTGCATGTACAGCAATCTATTGATGTGACCAATGTACCGGCAGATATCCAGCAGGAAAAGACATTTAATAAGGAGGAAACTGCTTGCGGAACAAAGACTACTTATATTCAAAGTGAGTATTTTACGGTAGTTGGTTATCAGATGAGCGGAGAAAATGTTATAAAAAATAATGCACCATTTCAAATGGTTAGTATTATCAATGGAGAGGGTACTCTGGATCAGCAGTCGGTTAAAAAGGGAGATCACTTCCTGATTTGTTCTGACCATACAGAAACAACATTTGACGGAATGATGGATGTAATGATTACAACTCTTTAGGTGAAGCGAAAAGAGGGAAAGAGTGAAAAACAGATATTTTGATGTTTTACAGAGAATGGGACGTTCTTTTATGCTTCCTTTGGCAGTACTTCCGGCGGCGGGACTGCTGCTTGGTCTGGGAAGTTCTTTTACCAATGAAACGATTATTGAGGCATATGGCTTAAGTGCAATTCTTGGAAAAGGTACGGTTCTTTATGGCCTGTTGACCGTTATGCAAAAATCAGGAAAGGTTTTATTTGACAACCTGCCGATTATTTTTGCGGTTGGAATTGCCATTGGGATGGCAAAACGTGAAAAAGAAGTTGCCGCACTGGCGGCAGTCATTGCATATTTTTCCATGAATGCATCGATCAATGCGTTACTTGTGATAACAGGGAAGGTTCTGGAAAACGGGAACGTTGCAGAGGGAGTACTGGCAGGGACGATTACGACTTCTGTGGGGATTCAGACATTGCAGATGGGAGTATTCGGTGGAATTATTACCGGTATGGGTGTTGCGGCACTTCATAACCGCTTTCATAGGATTGAAGTTCCAAATGCTTTGTCATTTTTTGGAGGAAGTCGGTTTGTTCCAATTATCAGTGCATTGGTTTATGTATTTGTCGGGATTCTTATGTTTTTTATCTGGCCGCCGATTCAGAGTGGAATCTATTCTCTCGGAGGCCTGGTTACCGGAACCGGCTATTTAGGTACACTGATTTTTGGTCTGGTGAAACGGGTATTGGTTCCGTTTGGATTGCACCATGTGTTTTACATTCCGTTCTGGCAAACGGCTGTGGGAGGCACCATGGAGGTGTCCGGCGATTTGATTATGGGAGGACAGAACATCTTTTTTGCGCAGCTTGCAGATCCGCAGACAGTACAGTTTAGTGCGCAGGCATGCCGGTATTTTTCCGGAGAATTCATTTTTATGATTTTTGGTCTTCCGGGGGCGGCGCTTGCCATGTACCATTGTGCAAAACCGGAGAAGAAAAAACTGGCAGGAGGGTTGCTGTTATCAGCAGCGTTAACCTCTATGGCAACAGGAATTACAGAGCCTATTGAATTTACGTTTCTGTTCGTAGCTCCGATGCTGTTCGGAGTTCAGGTGGTTTTGGCAGGAGCAGCATATATGTTTGCCCATATATTAAATATTGCCGTAGGGCTGACATTTTCCGGAGGGCTGGTGGATTTGTTTCTGTTCGGAATTCTTCAGGGAAATGATAAAACAAATTGGATGCGCCTGATTCCAATAGGAATTTTGTATTTTGCAGTCTACTATTTTGTATTTAAGTTTTTGATTCTCAAATTTGATCTGAAAACTCCGGGGCGTCAAGACGAGGAAGACGAGTTACGCCTGTATACAAAAGAAGATTATAATCAGGGACGGGATGCAGCATTGCAGCTTCCGGCATTGATTGCGGCAGGACTTGGCGGTAAAAAGAACATCGGAGATATTGACTGCTGTGCGACCCGGCTTCGGTGCGGACTTTCAGATATTGGTCTGGTGGATGACAAAATATTGCAAAGAACCGGTTCCAGAGGGATTCTAAAGCGGGCAAACAGCATTCAGATCATATATGGCCCTCAGGTTACGATTATTAAGTCTCAGTTGGAGGAGTATCTGAAAAGAGGCAAGGAAGACCGAAAAACCTGCAAGATTATAGAAGAAATAGGGCAAAAAGCGGAGGAAGAAAGTCAGGTAGAGATTGTCTACGCTCCAATCAAAGGAAAAATCATAGAATTGGAACAGGTGCCGGATGAAGTATTTTCCGGAGGAATGTTAGGCGAAGGATTTGCGGTGATTCCGGAGGAAGGGGCAGTCTTTTCACCTGTGGATGGCATTATTTCCGCAGTCTTTCACACGAAACATGCCATAGCCATGACTTCGACAGGCAATGCAGAAGTGCTGATTCATATGGGACTTAATACAGTAAAACTGGGAGGAAAAGGCTTTGATATTAAAGTGGAGCCGGGACAGAAAGTAAAGACCGGAGATTTGCTGGCACAATTTGATCTGGAAGATATGAAAAGCGCCGGATTTGACATGACTACTCCGGTAGTAATCAGTAACAGTTCTGAGTATATTAGTATTACATTAGAGCAGACCGGAGAACAGGAAGTCGGAACAGATATTCTGATGATCAATTGGTGAAATCATTGCGGTATGGTAAAATTTTAGAAAAAGCGATTGACAGCAGAAGCAGAAGTGTTATAGAATAAGGAATGTTAAAAGCATTGATGGTGCACAGTAAGAAGAAGAATCTTCCGAATTTCACACCGTAGCTGTATCTTTGAACAAGATGTATGACATCAGTAGGAGATAACGGATTCTGCCCGTTATGCAGAGACTTAAGTGCCCGGGGCAAAGTATTTTTGTCATGGGAATTAGGGTGGTATCGCGAGTATATACAGGAGCTCGTCCCTTTGTGGACGGGCTCCTTTTTTATACCATAGGAAGTTCTTTGAACTTCCTATGGTATAAAAAACCGCTCCGCGTAGGATGCGACCAGATGCAAGAAGAAATATGACTGCTTTCGCAGTCTGCATCTGGCGCGCAAAGCGATAAGCCAAAGTTAAAAATCTAATCATAAAAGGAGAAAGATAATGAAAGAGAGATTAGAGGCAATTAAGCAGGATGCCTTGGAAAAAATCAAACAGGCTGATGCCCTGGATGCCCTGAACGGAATTCGTGTGGCTGTGCTTGGTAAAAAAGGTGAACTGACCCAGGTATTAAAAGGAATGAAGGATGTTGCGAAAGAAGAGCGTCCGATGGTTGGTCAGATGGTCAATGAAACCAGGACCGTAATTGAAAAAGCGCTGGAAGAAGAAATGACCGTATTAAAGAAAAAAATCCGTGAAGAAAAGATGAAGAAAGAAGTTATCGATGTCACACTTCCGGGAAAGACTCATGAGAAAGGTCATCGTCATCCAAATCAGATTGCGCTGGATGATCTGGAACGTGTATTCATCGGTATGGGATATGAGGTTGTAGAAGGACCGGAAGTGGAATATGATAAATATAACTTTGAGTTATTAAATATTCCGGAAAATCACCCGGCAAAAGACGAGCAGGACACTTTCTATATTAACAAAGAAATTCTTTTGAGAACTCAGACATCACCGGTTCAGGCACGTATTATGGAGACTGGACAGATGCCGATTCGTATGATCGCACCGGGAAGAGTATTCCGTTCTGATGAGGTAGACGCTACACATTCTCCGTCTTTCCATCAGGTAGAAGGATTAGTTGTTGACAAAGGAATTACCTTTGCAGATCTCAAGGGAACGCTTCAGCAGTTTGCGTCAGAGTTCTTCGGACCGGATACAAAAGTAAAATTCCGTCCGCATCATTTCCCATTTACAGAGCCAAGTGCAGAAGTAGATGTAACCTGCTTTAAGTGTGGTGGAAAAGGATGCCGTATGTGTGGCGGAAGCGGATGGATTGAGATTCTCGGATGCGGAATGGTACATCCTCACGTACTGGAGATGTGCGGAATTGATCCGGAAGTTTATTCAGGATTTGCGTTTGGAATCGGTCTTGAGCGAGTAGCGCTTTTGAAATACGAAATCGACGATATGCGTTTATTATATGAGAATGATAAGAGATTCTTATCACAGTTCTAGAAAGAAAATTTAAAGGAGAAAAAAAGATGGATACACCTATTTCATGGATCAAGGCATATGTGCCGGATTTAGATTGTTCTGTGGAAGAGTATGCAGATAAGATGACCTTATCCGGCTCTAACATGGAAAGTTATAAAAAATTAGATGAAAATCTGGAAAAGATTGTTGTCGGAAAGATTGAAAAAATTGAGAAGCACCCGGATGCAGATAAACTGATTATCTGTCAGGTAAATGTCGGAGCAGAAACTATTCAGATCGTGACCGGAGCAACAAATGTATCAGAGGGAGATCTGGTTCCTGTTGTGTTAGACGGCGGGCGTGTTGCCGGTGGACATGACGGCGGAAAGAATCCGGAAAACGGAATTAAAATTAAAAAAGGAAAACTGCGCGGAGTAGAATCATTTGGTATGATGTGTTCGATTGAGGAACTCGGAAGTACCAGAGATCTGTATCCGGAAGCACCGGAAAACGGAATTTATATTTTTGAGAAAGATGTAAATCCGGGAGATGATGCAGTAGAGGCGCTTGGACTTAGGGATGCAGTGGTGGAATTCGAGATCACATCCAATCGTGTAGATTGTTTCAGCATGGTGGGAATGGCAAGAGAAGCTGCGGCAACTTTCCGCAAAGATTTCTATCCTCCGGTGGTAACTGCCACTGGAAATGACGAGGATGTCAATGATTATATTAAAGTGACCGTAGAAGATGAAGAGCTGTGTCCAAGATATACGGCCAGAGTTGTAAAAAATATCAAGCTGGCTCCATCTCCGGAATGGATGCAGAGAAGATTATCTGCTATGGGAATCCGTCCGATTAATAATCTGGTGGATATCACAAACTATGTGATGGAAGAATACGGACAGCCAATGCATGCATATGATCTGGACACGATTGCCAACCGTGAGATTATTGTGCGCCGGGCAAAAAAAGATGATAAATTTGTGACTCTGGACGGAGAGGAACGAATCATGGATGACTCTGTACTGATGATCTGTGATGGAGAAAAAGAAATCGGAATTGCAGGTATCATGGGAGGTGAAAACTCCATGGTAACAGATGATATTAAGACATTACTGTTTGAGGCTGCTTGTTTTGACGGAACCAATATTCGTCTGTCTGCCAAAAAAATCGGACTGAGAACCGATGCGTCCGGTAAATTTGAAAAGGGATTGGACCCTGAAAATGCAATGGCGGCTATGAATCGGGCGTGCCAGTTAATCGAAGAATTAGGAGCAGGAGAAGTTGTTGGAGGGGCTGTCGATGTTTATCCTCATCCGGCAGAAGAAGTACGTCTTCCTCTGGAAGTTGATAAAATGAATGCTCTTCTTGGAACGAATGTTCCAAAAGAAGAAATTTTAACCTACTTCCATCGTCTTGGTCTGGTTTATGAAGAAGCAAGTAATGAACTGTTAATTCCAAGTTTTCGTCAGGATCTTCGCTGTATGGCAGATTTGGCAGAAGAAGTAGCCAGATTCTTCGGATATGATAATATTCCGGTAACATTGCCAAGAGGTGAGGCAACTGCCGGTAAGAAACCGTTTAAAATCCGTGTAGAGGATGTGTGCCGGGATGTTGCAGAACAGAATGGATTTTCCGGTGGAATGTCTTATTCTTTTGAAAGTCCGAAAGTTTTTGATAAATTGCTGCTTTCAAAAGATGCGAAAGAACGTCAGGCAATAGAGATTTCCAACCCGTTAGGAGAAGATTTCAGTGTTATGAGAACCATCTCTCTTAATGGAATGCTGACCTCATTATCATCTAATCTGGCACATCGAAATACAAATGTCAGACTGTATGAGTTTGGAAATATTTATATACCAGAAGCACTTCCGCTTGAAAAACTGCCGGATGAGAGAATGCAGATGACACTGGGAATGTACGGAGATTGTGACTTCTTTACATTAAAAGGTGTTTTGGAAGATATTATGAGCGCTCTTGGATTAAAGGGAATGTCTGAGTATGCGCCGACGACAGAGTATCCGTTCCTGCACCCTGGACGTCAGGCAAATGTATCTTTAAATGGAGAAAGCGTTGCATATATCGGACAGGTTCATCCGGAAGTCATGGATAACTACAGCATGAAAGGCGAAGTTTATGTTGCAGTAATCGATATGCCGGTTCTCGTTGAAAAAGCAACCTTTGATCGAAAATATGAAGGTGTTGCAAAATTCCCGGCGATGAAACGAGACTTAAGTATGGTTGTGAAGAAAGAAATCTTTGTTGGACAGCTGGAGAAAATCTTCCGGGAAAAAGGAGGAAAGCTTCTGGAATCCTATGAACTCTTTGATGTATATGAGGGAAATCAGATTGAAGAGGGATATAAATCAGTAGCATACTCTCTTACATTCCGTGCCAAAGACCGGACGCTGGAAGAGGCAGAGGTATCCCAAATTGTAGATAAGATTTTAAAAGAACTTCAGAATCTGGGGATTGAACTTCGAGCATAGAGAAGTGATTAAATAGGGAAAAAGAGGAAATACTATTTATGGTATTTCCTCTTTTTTTCAAAATGGTTGCAAATATTACGAAAATGTGACATAATATTACAAAGATTACTTAATGGAGGATAAAAAAATGACAAATGTAAAAGATATTGTGGAAGGAGAGCGGCAAAAAAAGCGCAAAAGACAGGTGAAAATTCTTTTGTTTTTTGTAGTTCTGATTGCCGTTGTATCTTTTTGGGGAGTGAAAGCTTATGGTCACTATAAGGAAGAGCAATTTTTCAAAAGTGTGAAGCAAAAAGAGATTTCGGTAACTCCGGAAACAGTCACCCATAAAGAACAGGATATTTTTACAGAAGCTTACCAAAAAGAAAGTGATACACAGATTAAAAAGTGGAAAAAAGACAAGAAATATAGTTTTGATAAACCATTGGTTGTTTTAAATGCTTATGGAACGAATACCACATCGCTTTACTATTATGCACAGACAGATCGCGCCTCTTATGCCGTATGTACCATTGAGGCAAAGGAAGCAGGAGCAAGCACCTATAAACATCAATTAAAGACACTGTCCGGTGACAAATATGTAAAAAACCATGAATACGAAATTATAGGTCTGGTGCCGGGAGCAAAAAATAAGGTAACCTTAGAATTCTTTAACGAGGATGACCGAGCTGTAGGAAAAACACATTTTTATGTGAACATGTCAAAGGATGAAGAAATACCGGCAATTCTCAGTAAAAATACCGGTGACAGCAAAGTGAAGATGACCGATGGAATTTTCGCACTTTTCGGACATGATAAGGCAGATGTTTCCAATATTTATTTGTATGATAATAATGGCGTTGCCAGAGGAAGGATGCCTCTGAATAAATATCGCACCGACCGATTTTTATTTATTGACGATCAGATGGTGTACTCTTATGATTTTAATAAAATTGCCTTTACCAATCGTCTCGGACGCGTGACAAGAACCATTGATGTGGGGGATTATGAATTCCATCATGATTTTATGTATGATGAAAAGCATAATAAAATTCTCTGCCTGGTTAATGATCTGAAGAAAGATACAATCGAAGATACGATCATTCAGGTTGATGTAAAAACAGGAAAAACCTCTATTCTATTTGACTGTGAGGAAATGCTGCCGTTGATGAGACAGCTTGCAGTTCAGAGAAAAGGAGGAAAGAATACCTATGGCGGAACGGAACTGGACTGGATTCATCTGAATTCTTTTGATCTGGTGGACGATGATAGTCTGGTTTTGAGCAGCCGGGAACAGAGTGCAATCTTAAAAATTAAAAATATTTACACAAAACCGGAGCTAGATTATATTATTCACCGAGGAACCATTTATAATGGAACAGAGACTGCAAAATATCAGTTGAAGCGAGAAGGAGATCTTATTGCAAATGCCGGACAGCATACGATTACCGTAGAGCACGATGATTCCTTGCCGGAAGGCCAGTATTATCTCTATATGTTTAATAATTATTATGGAAGAGCAACTTCTATTCCAAGTTTTGACTGGGGAATGTATCCGAATGTAGGAAGCTTTAAGAATGGAACTTCTTATTATTCGAAATTCCTGGTAGATGAGAAAACAAGAACTTATAAACTTGCAAAGCAGTTTACACTGCCATACTCATCCATCGTAAGCAGCGTTCAGCATCTGGGCGGAAATATTCCGTTTAGCAGTGGTATGAGCAAAACTTTCGGTGAGTATGATAAAGATGGAAAACTCATAAAATCCTTTGTCTATGAGGCAGATAAGTACTCATATCGAGTGATGAAGTATGATTTCCAGGGAATGTTTTTTGCGGATAAATAAGACAACCGGATTTTGGCTTATTGCTATTATAAAAATCGGGACATCAATGATATAGAATCATTGATGTCCCTGTTTTTGTTTTATAGTTAAAATTTTCAGGATAAAATACTAGTAATTAAGCGGGAATCCAGTCACCAATCCATTTTTTGGTGGAAGTATTATATTTTCTTTTATAAAGTTTCCCGTTTATTGTTTTATAACGCCAGACGATGACATCGCTTCTGGTTTCAGCTTCTGAGACTGCCGTTGGTGTCGCAGAATTTGATGGCTCTGCAGCAATAACAGATGTTGCAGAAAAGCAAAGAATAAGAAACAATAATATAGAAAATTTAGTTAAATGTTTCATGTTGTTTTGCCTCCTTTTTGTTGAAATATACTTTGTATCCCGAAAATCCTTCCAAACTATCTAAATACCCTACTTTTTTCTGATCAACGTACATATCATACTGCTGATCAGATCGTTTGATAAAAAAGGTATTCTGTTTTGTCGGTTCTGCAAAAGTAGTATTTTGTGTTTCTTTGTCAATGGAAGAAGGTTCAAAGACAAAGAGGACAGAGATTAGCAAAACGGACAGAATAACCAAGGTATGTAATAGCTGAATGGCTTTGCTTTGTCGTATCTGTTTTGGATTTATAATCAAATGAAAACGTTGTTCCAGGCAGGAAAGATTGCCTTCTTGAAAGTGCAGGGTTGGAAGACATACAGCGGGACTTTTTGTAGTTGATTCCCTTAAGAGACTTTCCATATAGGACAGTTTTTCTGTTTCTTTCATATATTTGGTCAGATGCTGGTCGTTGAAATATTCACTGATATTTTTAATTTGTCTGCGCAGTAAATAACAAATCGGATTCCACCAGTAAACACATATAATAATTTCGCATAAAAAGCCTGTCCACAAATCATGATGAAAATAGTGATTCATTTCATGTTTTAAAATGTAATGTAATTCTTCATCCGAATAATTAATTCTGGGCAAAAAGATAACAGGATGAATGAGTCCGGCAATGGATGGAGTACCAATGTCCGGAATGTGAAAAACTTCCACTTGTTTTTTACAGTTGTTCTCCGCTAAGATTTTTGAGAGGATTTTCTGAATGTTAAAATCATCAATAGGTTTTAATCGACGGATCATCTTACGATAGCGGTACATTTTTTGAAAATAGAAAAACAGACGGAAGAAAGCCACGAGAGTAGTAGCAGTAAAAAATATATTTCGGATTGGAATATGCAGAATCTCCATGTTAAATATATAAAAGATTGCCGGGAGAACTTTTTCAGAAGCAACGTTATATGTAAAGGAAAAGTTGCATGGAAAAAACAGCCGGATAATTGCGACTAAGCATCCGATATATAGGATCGAAGTTCCGCTGCGTAAAACAGTACTTTCTCTTGATAGAATAAATACCAAGTATAGAATTAGCAGAGAACTGAAAACACAGCAGGTAAAAATGGAGCCATAAGATAAAGGCAACATAAAATTAATCCTCACTTTCCAGTTCTTTTTTGCGCTTATCTAATAAAGATTGTAAGCGGTCGATAACTTCTTCATCGGTTTCTTTTTCTATATATTGATATAGAATATTTGATGAGAGAAGATTTTTCACAACGCCGGATATATTTTCTGATGCATATTCATCGGCTGTCAGTGTCGGTTCATAACTTCTGGTTAAAACCTTACCGCTGTAAACAATATCGGCAACCCGAATATAATTCTTTTTTGTTAAAGCACGAATTGCAGACTGTACTGTGTTCAAATTTTGAGAAGGATCAACTTTTATGAAATCCGATGCAACCATAGGATGATTTGAATCCCATAAAATTTTCATAATATAAAGTTGTGAATCTGTTAATTTTTCTCGACGCATAAAGAGCCACCTCTTATAAATTATTTTTTTACATTAAAATCTTATTTTAAGTATAACACAAGAAAATAAAAATTTGAAGAAAATAAAATTTGTTTGACATAATTATTTTAAATTAAAAAAGCTGTTGACAAGAAAATAAAAAAATAATATATTAATGACAGAGAAAATATAAAACATAAATAAAAATAAAAAGGAGGAAGAATTCAGCATATATGTTTTTTCTCTGACAATATATTCAGTGATATGCATACAATGTCTTGTAAGCTGCTGTAAGACAAGAGTATTGGGAACCAAAACATGGCTTATCCTAGATCACTACGCTGCCCTAAATCTCGCAGTAGGAGCATTCACTGGTAAGAAATAACCTGTTGGTGGCTAGACACCGGGATGTAACATTGGTGTAATAAGTCTTAGCGTAGTATTCGGACTGCAAGCTTATTGGGCGATAATCAAATGTTTTCCAGAAGTAAGGAAGCAGTGAACACAGTTACAGTTCTCATGAACTTAATTGTAATATTCGGGACCATGACTATAAAGTAACTTATCAATAAATGGACAGAGGCGAGATGAACTAGCATTATTGAAGAAAACTGTTCAGAAAAGATGTTTAGAAGTATTTCTCTGTCTTATCAAAAAAAGAATAAATAAGTTGTAAGTTGCTTTTCTTATTTACAAACTTATTATGCGAGGAGTATTTTTAATGAAGAAAAAAATTTTGTTATAATTGGAATGATTTTAGTAGGGGCGGGAATTTTGTCTTTAAATTTGAAATGCACACATGTAATTAAGGCTAATACAATTTCTCAACAAACATATACACTGTGGCAAGGTAATGGTGATGCTTATCGACATGCATATTGGTCAGCACTTATGACGAAAAAAATTGATAGAGATTTTGCATACGATGTCGGATTAGCTCATGAGGGATTAAAGTCTGGATATAATTTTGATAAACAAAATGCAGATACGAAAATGGATATTTCAAATAATTACTCTGGACGAAAAATTGGGACTAGTAATAGTAGCAAATCGGATAGCACAATTTCTTCTGTTGTAAAATCTAATTGTAGTAATGGAAAACTTAAGCGTATTCGAACATATACTAGTTCAGCGGCTAAAAATGATAAAATTATTAATGGTGTTATGACTAATTATGTAGGATATTATGTTGCTACTACATCAGGGGGATTGAAATAAATGAATGCAAGATATAGGCAAAATATCAGGATTACAAAAGTCTATAGAAAAATGATCCTAATAATCGTGCTTATTATTTTAGCAGTCCTATTTTGCTATTTTGAAAATAATGTATTAGTTACTTCGGAATATACATATACAACAAATAAAATTAATTCAGAGTTAAACGGCTATCGTGTTGTACAGATTTCGGATTTACACAATAAGGAATTTGGCAGAGAGAACG
>OBYP01001041.1_pt1 | contig 16594 bp, 9 predicted proteins | sample 1501461 | NCBI WGS metagenome assembly OBYP01 (sample SAMEA2580201, study PRJEB22360) | human gut metagenome | biome: human gut; feature: human-associated habitat; material: faeces | place: Denmark | collected 2008/2010 | reverse complement strand
GGAGCCGATGGGGCTGCCTGCTCCTGTTGTGCCGCTGATTTTTATCAAACTATTTTCCTCTTCGGCTGCAACGGGACTGGTGCTGGATATTTTTAAAAATTATGGTACGGATTCTTACATAGGTATGATGACATCTATTCTGATGAGCTGCACGGAAACCTGTTTTTACACTATGAGTGTGTATTTTATGGCAGCAAAGGTTACGAAGACCAGATATACGCTGGCTGGTGCGCTGACGGCTACGGCGGCGGGAATCATTGCCAGTATTGTATTGGCAGGGATAATTTAAAAATAAGTTTTTCATTACAAAAGGAACAGGCTGCCCTGTTCCTTTTGTGATCTCAAATATAATAAACAAAATGATGTTTTAAGCAAATGCTATTTAACAAACTTCTGTACATAGCCCATGATAAAAATGAACAATACGATGGCGGGCAGGATGAAGCTTACATAAATACGCGACCACTGAGGGAACTTCACACCCTTGCCGGAATCGGCTTCCTTAATGAAGCTCTTCCAGCCCCAGCCATAGCGGCTGGTACAGAACAGCAGGTATCCCAGGCTTCCCAGGGGAAGCAGGTTATTGGAGACGATGAAATCCTCCAGATCCTGAATCGTGGAGCCTGCGCCCAGCGGAGCAATTGCGCTCCAGATATTGAAGCCGAAAACACAGGGCAGGGAGAGCAGCAGGATCGCAACGAAGTTGACCGCAACAGCTTTTTTCCTGGTCCATCCGAACAAATCGATGGAGAAGCTTAAAATATTTTCAAATACGGCTATGATGGTGGACAGGGCAGCGAAGCTCATGAAGATAAAGAACAGGGTGCCGAAAATGCGTCCGCCGGCCATCTGGTTAAAAATATTGGGCAGGGTTACGAACACCAGTCCGGGGCCTTCTCCGGGATTTACCTGGAAAGCGAAGCAGGCGGGGAAAATGATCAGCCCGGCCAGCAGGGCCACGATGGTGTCCAGCGTACAGATACGGATGGACTCGCCGGTAAGGGTGTGCTCCTTGGCAATATAGCTTCCGAAAATAGCCATGGCGCCGATGCCTAAGCTCAGGGTAAAAAATGCCTGTCCCATGGCAGCGAAGACAACCTCAAACAGGCCATATTCAGTTATTTTATGAAAGTCAGGTATCAGGTAAAAGCGCACACCTTCGGCTGCACCGGGCAGGGTAACGCTTCTGATACAAAGGATGATCAGGATAACAAACAGGGAGGCCATCATGAATTTGGTTACGCGTTCCACACCCTTCTGCAGGCCGAGGCTGCATACGAGGAAGCCGATGATTACCGTGACGATCATCCAGAAGGTCATGGAACCGGGCTGTCCGAGCATACCGTTAAAAACGCCGCCCACTTCATCCGGTGTGAGGCCGGTGAACTCCCCGCGTATCATTTTAATGACATAAGCGAGCATCCAGCCGCCTACGGTGGTATAGAACATCATGAGGAGATAATTGCCTGCAATGGCAAGAATGGCCATGAAATGCCATTTGCTTCCCTTTGGCTCCAATACGTGGAAGCTGCGGGCAGCGGATTTCTGGCTGGCACGGCCCACCGAAAATTCCATTACCATGATGGGAAGGCCGAGTATTACAAGAAAGACAAGATAGATGAGCACGAAGGCGGCTCCGCCGTATTTTCCGGTAATGTAGGGAAAACGCCATACGTTTCCCAGACCAACGGCACAACCGGCTGAAATGAGGATAAAGCCCAGCCGGGATGAGAACTTTTCTCTTTTTTCCATAAGTTAATTCCCCCTAGAAAATTGTGTGTACTTTAAACAGCATATAAGAGAAGGTGGGGGAAGTCAATAGGGAAAACGGAAGTAAAATTAAACATAAAGAAATGGGAATAAACAGCCAATTATCTTGTGGAAAATGACGGCATATGCTATGATTACAGAATATGATATGTCACAATACGTTAAAGTAATAAGGAATATCGCAGGCGATAACATGAAAGATAAAATAATAAAAGATTCATATGGTTTTACTCTTATTGAGATGATAGTCGTGATGATTATTATTGGAATTTTAGCGGCTATTATGGTTCCGTCTTTATTACATTATATAGATCGCAGTAAGGCGGATGAATGTGAAGTAAACCGGAAGGCGTTGGTTTTGCAGCTGGAAGGTGCAAGAGCACAGGATCCCGGAAAGACGATGTATGATATTGTGAATGAAAATGAAGCAAGCGGCGAAATTACGTGCCCGTCCGGTGGAAAATATGAGGCGGTGGATAATAATACTGTCAGGTGTACTATTCCGGAGCATGGAGAGAATGGGGTGTTAACTGATGAGAGTGAGCATGCTATGGGGGATGTTGAGGTTATAGTTCCGGAAATACCATCGACGGATTCTGTGGAGGAATCCGAAGAATCAGGGGATGATGATACGAAAGAGACTGGAAAAGAAGGAGAGTTGTGTTTTAAAGTTGGTGATGTTTGGTTCTCAAGTTTACTGGTAAGTTCTTTAGCAGAAAAAAATCAAGGTAAAAATAATTATCATTTCGAAAATAATACTGTTGTTACTGAAGATGGAAAAACTTTTTATTTTCAGGCAAATAATGATGGTTATATAAATTATCATAATAATGGTAAATATACAACTGTATTTGGAGGAATGACCAAAGTAAATTGTGATAATCTAATGATATTAGCCAATAATTTTGATAAAGAACATAACACTTTATATGAGACAATACATAAAGGGCAAGTAGTAATTGATAATAATAACTATTACATAGCAATACAAAATATTAATAAACAGGAACCCAATACTGCTAAAAATTTACAAAACACAAATAACTGGCGTCCATTGTCTTTATGTAGCGAATAATTTGTAAAATTAAAGAAGGAATATATCTATGATATTTACAAAAGATAAGAGAAGATTAAATACCCATGGCTTCACCCTAACAGAGGTAATAGTCACCATTGTCATTCTCGGCATATTATTGGGAACGACCATAACCGGCCTCATAACCTGGCAGCACCGCGCCATGTATAAGAAAAACAATGAGTATGCCCAGATAATATTTAATGCCGCCCAGTCAGCACTTTCCCACAGGGAGGCAGGAGGCAATCTGGAGGAACTGGAAAAGTATGTAAAGGGCGGAAGGGACGGCAGCGGCCAGGCTCAGGATTACAGTATTTCCTATCCGAGGGATCTTTATTATCTTGATATTACAATGGATGAAGCTTCTGATGAAGAGTTATTAAAACAAAATGAACTATATCAGCTAATCAAGAATTACATATATGATAAGGAAATATACAATGCGGCTATTCGTCTGGAATTTGCACCATCAGACGGAACTGTTTATGCCGTCAGCTATACGGACCGTGTTAACAAGTTTGAATATTCACAGGCGGATGGTTCCGATGGAAGGACGATGGGAATCAACAAGGACGTTCGTAGTGATGAGGGAAGAAGAAAAAAACAGTTTTTAGGCTATTATGATACAGAACTATCAGAGGAGGCGCCTCCGGGAACCTATGGAAAGCCTACAATTCGAAAAGCTGAACTTTTGAACGAAGAAGCATTGATATTAAAATTTTCCCTGGCAGCACAGAATCAGCCATTTTGGAGCAAATATACCTATTTAATAGAATTATATGATGATAATGATCAAAGAAGGATTGCATTTACTTTAAAAGCCGATGATTTTGCAGACAGTGATTTAAGTGCTGGAATTATGCATCAGAGTCACGTTGACATTTATAAATATAAAAATACTGCGGATAAGACCGGTGAGAAAATACCTGATTGTCCAATTGAGCTGATGATGAACAGTGCAGGGGAATTCAATATCGTTCTGGATGGCGTGGATTATGGGGCAGTTGAGGCATTTGACTCAATACTGATGCTGGAAGGCGGGAATACCGTCGATGGAAAGCAGTATAAGAATACCTATAGTTTCATGCGCTTTACTACAGAAAAAGATACCGAAGGAGGAATTCCTGTTGATACTAAAAAGGTGTATGCGAAGGTTTCGGCATCTACTAAAAGCTACGTAGGAAGACAAACGGCATCCAATAAAGAAAATCCTTTTATGGATGAAGTGAAAGGGACATCCTCGTCGCCTGAATATGTTATCAGGAATGCAAGGCATCTATATAATATTCGTTTTATGGAGGCGCTGAATTATGATTCCGCGCAACCGGCATCAGCGGTTAAATATACCCAGAAGCAGAATGTTATATGGGGCGGAAATGATGGTTTGGTAGCCGATGGCTTCCTTTTTGATACTGATTCAGTAATAAGCGGCAGTAAGACATCAGCAGTTCTTGAACCGGATGCTCCCTATTATATACCAGGTGCAGGCACAACTTCCCAATCCCCTGGACCGAATACAGAATATGCCCATTTTCCGGCAATCCCCAAGCTTGGTGATAATAGTACCCTTTCGGCGAAAGCTATGCTTGGCGGGAGCTATCATGTCAAAATGCTCACACTGAGGGAAACTAAGGCAGCCGCATTAAATGATATAACGCAGATAGAAAACTATGCATTAGGTCTCTTCAAGATAAATGAAGGGACTATTTGTGATATGATTTTTACGGATATAAGGGCTGATGGAAAAAACTTTGTCGGGGCTGTATGCGGTCTGAACAGAGGAATGTTATCTGACATTTCTGTTGAAGCGGATGTATATACCTCGACAGATGTTTCCTCAAGAAACTATGTGCAGGGGGTAAAGTGTGTAGGCGGCATTGCGGGAAGTGATATGCTCATACGGGATAAAGATGATGGTACAACTGCTGAACTGCGGGCACTTAAAACAGACTATCAGAGTCTGGATAATGAGGCTGATGTATCAGGCGCTGTATATCTTGGAGGGATTGTAGGAGCAAGTAATACAGATACTGAGGACAGTGAAAGTGTTAAATACGGAATTAAGAAATGCACGAACAATGGTAAGGTTTATGCACGTAAAATACAGGGAGTTAAGATCGAGGACAGCTGTTACATTGGAGGTATTGTAGGATACAAAGAAGGTGGGGTTATACAGGAATGCAATTCTTCTATGGGTACGGAAACCATTGCCGATTTTCTGGAATTGCAAAATGACTTTGCAGAGACGGAATATATTGGTGACTATGCAGGGGGCATTGTTGGATATTGTACCGGAGGAAGCAAAATCATTAACTGCAATACGTTAAGCGGAATTATTACAGGAAAGAATTTTGTTGGTGGAATAGTAGGTGCGCAGGAGATATCAGCTGAAAAACCTGAAAACATTTTGGATGGTAATTCCGGTGGATTGTTTTCGAAAAACTGTAGTAATGGGGCAATCGTAATAGGAAGCAAATATGTGGGAGGCATCGCCGGCAGTAACGGAGTAATTGAAAATAATGAGGTGGTACATAAAAAGTCAGACGGTCTTATTATAAAGAATTGGCAGAATAAAGGAATTGTTCTGGCAACAACTGGCTATGGCGGTGGAATTACAGGAGCAAATGCAGGCAGTTTGATAAATTGCAGCGTTTTTCTTGACATATCTTCAGTGAATGGTGAACAGATACTGGAGAAAATGAAAGAATTTCAAATTTATGATACAAACCGCAGCAAATATAAGTTTACCGGAGGCCTGGCAGGATATAACTGCGGAAACATCAGTGCGGAACAGATGGAAGAAGTTTACGCATTATTAGCAGGTTGCTATTATGTAGGGGGGTTGGTTGGCTATAATGATGTGGGGGCTGAGTTAGATATTGATCACTACTCACTTCAGGGAGGATATATAGAAGGAGATGCGTTTGTAGGTGGTGCAATTGGGTGTAATGCATCTGAAAGTATTTTTGGAAGTACGGAAGCTGAGGCAATGACATTCAATTTATCTCCCAATAAGGTTCAGGGAATGTGGTATGTGGGCGGTGCAATTGGAGGTAATATCGTTGCGCCTTCAGGAAATATTTATCTGCAATGTAATGTGGATAATATTTTCGGAACGGTAAGTGCTTCCTGTGGACTTAATAATAATTGTGGTTATGCTGGTGGATTTGTGGGATATAACAGGCTGGTTAAAAAAGAGTATTCCAGCCAGATAATAACGGAAGCCGACAGATTATGCGAACTGGCGGTTGAAACTGTTTATATGTTAGGGGCAAATAATCAGATGACCCCTGATTCGCCGCCTCCGGAAAGCGAAGAGGCCAATCAAGGGCCTGGAGATGAGGAAAGACTTAAAAAATATTTTGAAGAATTTGAGAAGTCGGATATAGCATCGGCAGGGATATATAAAGACGATCCGGCTTTATATATCGTTGACAGTACAAACAGCGCTTATAGTAAATCTGGTATAAATCAGGGAAAAGGTTCCCGGATTAATAATCTGTCTGAAGTAACTGGCGGCGTTATGGTTGGCGGTATTGTCGGAGGGAACGATTCCCAGACAAAATTAACGATTAGATATGCAGTTAATATGGCCAGAATAAGTTCAAATAACAGTATTGGGAGTGAGGACAGGACTTGTCTGTCCGTTGGGGAAAATAAGTATATCCCTGCTTCAATAAATTTGGACAAAGATAAAAATTATATAATAAAGGGAGAAACGGTCAGGTATTCCTATACAGGAGGAATTATCGGCCTTGTAAATGAGGGTGTTGTTCTGGATAGCTGTTATAATTCAGGAGATATCAACCTTCTTGGGGATGCTACTTATAAAGGTGCCCTGGCGGAAATTAACGAAGGGACGATTCTCAACTGTGAAGCGCAGAGCTTTGGGGATAATTCGTCTGTATATATTGGAGGAATTACAGGACGCAATGCAGAAACAGGGAAAATATATAATTGTTCAACTGCTGGAATAATTTCAGGTAAAGCGGCAGTTGGAGGAATTGCTGCGGAAAATTATGGGAGAATAGGGCTTACAGATGAGAATAATAATGGTGGGAAGCATAAAATTGCGGCCCGCATAAATGCCGAGGAGATCTGTGCAGGTGGTGTGGCCGGCTTTAATACGGGGATAATCGATGGATTTCTTCTGACGGAATCTGTTACAGGTACAGCGTCCTATATCGGAGGTATTACGGGAATTAATTATGGGACGGTTAGAAATGTGGGAATGGAAGGAAAGGGAATCTCTGTATCCGGTAAAAGTTATGCAGGCGGGTACATAGGCTATATGAGAAACCTCACTTCCAACCCGGTGGTGTTCGGGGGAACAGAGAATGAACCGCTTCTGGGACTTGCAGAGGTAACTGTAACAGGAGAACAAACAAGAAATGATTATGTAGGTAATGCGGGAGGTTTGATTGGATATATTGACAATCGGGAAGATGATAAGGGGATAGAAATACAGTACTGTAAGGTTACAAACAAAGTTACGGCTATACTTGGAAATGCAGGCGGAATAACGGCTTATAATGATTCTGTTATCCAAATGTGCAATATGTCCGGAACTGTGGAAAGCAACAGAGGGATCAGCGGAGGCATTACAGCTGTAAATGGCGAAAAAGCGGGCATATATGGATGTGTGACAGAACATGAGAACGACAAAACAACTATAGTAACAGGAACCGAAAGCGCAGGCGGAATTGCAGGTGAAAATAATGGCAGAATATCATCATGCATTGTAAAGCCGGCAATAAGGATTCAAAACCTTTCTTCCGTGTCCGGGGAGGCTTATTTGGGCGGCATTACAGGGAAGAATGGAAAAACGGGAATTATTGGCGATACGGATCAATATGGCTGCTGGGTAGGAGATAATTCCTCCCCGGTTGATTTGTATGCATATACTTCCAACTGCCGTGTAGGCGGAATTGCAGGGGAAAACAGTGGAAAAATATATGGATATGGAAAGAGTAACGATCAGAAAACAGACAGAATTATATATATTCGGACACATTGTGGAAGTGACAGTGTAACCGGATGGTTCGGCGGAGCTGTCGGAATCAATATATCCGCAAGTATTTTGAAAGGTGTTCAGTGTGTCGGTTATATAGAAGGCTATAATGGTTCTTCAGGAGGCTTCGGAGGAATTGCGGGGCAGAATGAGTCAGAAATCTCGGAATGTACCTTTAACGGTATTATAAGAGCCCAGGGCGCTTCCAATGATTTTGTAAGCGTCGGGGGGATCGCGGGCAAAAATACATCGGAAGGAATGATTAAAGAATGTCTTGTTGGGGTAAAAAACCGAAAGATACCCGAGTGGGCTCGTAAGGAGAGCGGTTTAAATACAGGTGAGGATACAACGGTAGTCAGTGCTCTAAAGGGGAAAGAATCCTGTGGGTATGTTGGAGGTATTGCAGGTAAAAATGATGGCACTGTCAGCGATATAAAATGTAAGGATGCTACCGACAAAGTGGAGATCCAGACAGGAAAAGGCCATATTGGTGGTATCATAGGTTATCATACTGCTTCAGGAAGAGTCAGTAATGTAGAAAATGGTTCCGGCTGGTCTGTCACAGCAAACAGTTCTCAGACGGATGACGCAGCAGGCGGAATCATAGGGTTAAGTGCAAGTGATTATGATGCTTCCGGTCTTACAAATTATGCTGCCGTTACGAAGGTAGTGAATAATAGTAATGCAGTCGGTGGTATTATAGGACGTCTGGAAAATCGGAACTCTTCCACAAGGGTTATTTCAAGCTGCACAAATTATGGAAAAATTACAGGAAAAGAGAGAGTTGCGGGGATTATTGGTAACTGGAAATATAAGGGGGGAACCCTGAAAGAATGTGTGAACTATGGAGAAGTAAATATTCAGAGTCAGCTTGGGGCAGGAATTGTAGGCTATCTTTACCTGATTAACAGCGGCGAAACGGTTCAGATTATGAATAGCAATAATTATGGAAACATAATTGGTGGTTCGGTATGTGGAGGAATCTTATCTGGTATTGGAGGAGATACGGTACCTGTGAAGGTTAGCCTTATTCAATGTGTTAATACGGGTATTATCGGTGGAAGCGGTACTCTGGGTGGTATTTGTGCAAGACAAACCAAATGTACCTTTGAACTTAACGGTTGCCGAAATTATGGTTCTGCTAAAAATGGAGCTCAGGTAAGTGGCATTCTTGCAGCAAGTGAAAAAGCAGAGAAGGCGATATTGCAAAACTGTTATGGGGTAGCAATGCTACCGATTCCTATCACGATAAGTCCTATCAGTAACAACTCTTATGATAATTATTTTTTTACTGATAATGGAGAATTAGTAGAAACTTCGCCGATTATGATGGAGGCTTCAATAAATAAATCAGTCGATAATAATGAATTAATGCCTTTTTTCCTAACGGACTTTAATAATGGAACAAGGTTCTTAGTAAAGACGGATTTTAACAGCAAATCAGGTAACGAAATCACACTGAAATTTAAGAAGGATAATCAATATGTAGCATTAAATACGAAGTATATGCAAATAGCTTGGTATATTCCCAGTAAAAGGACATATTCTTTTGAGGTATCCTTAAAGTATGAGGGAGAGAATGAATTTATAAAGCTGGGAAAAGAAGAGGATGGAAAAATCTTACCTTATACCTGGAGTGGGTCCTTCAAGGATTTTTCAGATCTAAACGGACCAAATCTTCTGGATGATAATGAACTTAATAAGGTTGAGAAGGTGGAATTTAGAGATGCAGAGAACTTTAATTCAACTCGGGAAATAGCAGAAATTAAAATTGAACTAACAGGAGGGAGTAATTATTTTTCTATATGGGATATTTATGTGGAAGGTATTACACGGCAAAAACAGAGGGGCGGAAGCGGCACCGCTTTGCAGGTAAAAGAAGAAAATGGAAAATATAATGCCTATCGTGGAAATGATACATATATTGAAAAACTGAATGAAAACCCGTGTTTATGGCCTGGTACTGGGTTTGAATTATATACAAAAATTGACCCTCAGCTGAAGCAGGGAGGAATTCCAACTGGTAAATTAACTAAGCCGAATGTACATGAAATAAATAATGTTATAAATCCGTGCCCGATAGCTTGGGATAAAGTAGTTAATGCAAGCAGATACGATGTAGAGGTACAATTGTTCGAATCGGCAACATCTGAAACTGCAATTCCTGATATAGGGTATACGGTCAGTGTTCCTGCCTCAGAATCGCCAAAAGTACAGATCCCAATTTCAAGTGATTGGGGTGGAAAATATATGCAGGTATTTGTAAAAGCAATCAGTTATTATCCATCGGAAATGGGATATGATTCTTCTCCAGGCTATAGTAATAAAGTTTTTGTAATGGCGCCTTTGCCAACGCCAGAAGCCCATCTGGAATTTATGCTGGATACGGACGGAATAGGATTTTATGCGCTTTGTCTGGATAATATTGATGAATATATTGATCAAGATGGAAAGTTCTATCCTGCTCAAATAAAAGTAAGTTCCCAAATGGGCATTGGCCAGGAAGGGACTATATTGAATTTGTCAGACTTTGACAGGGATACCGGAAAAGCTAAGACAAAGATAGCGATTAGTAACACTAAAACAGCTGATACTGTCTGGTTTCAGGCATTGACTGCAGATAAGACGGCTTTCTTGGACTCTGATGTTATGACAATACAGACTTCTTTATTTACTGCGGCTTACATAAACACAACTACATTGGCAGAACCTTATTTTGAGTACGAAAAAGATGCTTCTGGAAAATCCCAGTATATTACGGGTACAAAGGAGGATGATTTTGGATATAGCGTAAAGCTTATACTGAAAAAGAATGAAAGTGAAACTTATTGGCGTTCAGAAGTTCTTTTGTTTGATGAGAATGTTGGAATGGACGTTGTAGTAGCGTCGGGAGAAAATCGTGTATCGGTGGATACTGTAGTTTCATTAACAGATTTTCCGTTGGGACTATCGGAAAAATTCTTGCATAGTATGGATGATAATACAAAGTTAACTGTTAGAAGCTACCTCTGGGCTACACAGGGCTATTGCGTTCGCTATGGTTCTGCAAAAGCATTAAATAATGAGCCAATACTCAAAGAGGAACTTAACGATGCTTCTTTCCCAACGGTATTTGATGCTCAGGGAAAACTGAAAAATGGTTACTTCATCGAACTGGTAAATTCCGATGGCGAAGACTCGCTTTATAATATTCGTTACAGTACCATATTGGAGGATCATCTTAATTCATTGCCGAAATACGGAGCACAATATGGCGAAAAGATTATTACAGTAAAAGAATTGAAGGATAAAGATAAGTGGCAGCCTTCTCCAAAGTTGGAAGAGACGTATGAAATAGATAACAATACATGTATCTTTACTTGGGACAAGGGTGAAAACTACACCAAAGCACAATATAAGGTAATCCTGACAGGGACAAGTCCTGATGGAACTCTGAAGGAAATTTATCCGGCAGGTAAAGCCTCCGTTATTCAAGATAATAAAATTGAATTGGATTGCAGCAACTGGAATTATAAAAACCTTAAGCTTCAGGTAACGCGGATTGGAACGACAAAGAATCCAGGGAATGGTATGCAGATAGCGGATAAGCTTTGCAGTTACAGTGAGAAAGATTATAAAATGTTATTAAAGCTGCCTCAAATAACACAGCCTGATACGCCGTCGCTTTCAGAGAATAACAGGGATAATCTGAACTATGATATATCCTGGAAAGGCATAACTGACAGCGGGCAGCAAAAGGATTTGAAGGAATATCTGATATATGCGGATGTTTTATGGGAAAGTAACCCTGGATTGACGGAGGAAAATAAAACAGAACTTCAGGAGTCCCTTAAAGTGTTTGGAGAGGAAAATCTGACAGAGCTGACCGAAGAAGATGGATCAAAAAGAGGAATCAGAATACTGCTCGGCAGAAAATTAAAAGAAGATGGTGATACAGTTTTATCAGGCTGTAATCTTGAGGAACTGCATGGGCTGAAGATAGAGATTCACGTTAAAGCTATCGCACTTGCCTCGGATGATGCAGTTTATACAGATTCGGATGAAGGGGTACATCGGTCTTTCCAGGTACCTGAGCGTATGGTTCTTCCAGAAGATATTTCATTTGAGCTGTTCTATGAAGGAACGGAGGCAAAGCTTGGGGAACAGGATATCTTAACCGTAGCTGAATTCAGCAAATTGAATTTAACAGGTATCGTAAAAAGTGAGGTGGAAAACCTAAGAGGTTCCTATAAATTTGAAGCTGCTGTATATGATGGAACAGTGGAGACAGATGCCGGGCAGAAAGAACTGATTATCAAGAAGGATGGAAAATATACAGTTAATGAAGAGTTCCTTGAGAACGGAAGCATTACTGCTGCTCCGATTTGTCCTGAAAATATATTAGTAGATACGCCCAATGGTACAATGAATTCTTCGTCCCTGCGGCTTGACTCTGTAAGAATGAAAAACTGGATGGAGGAAAAACCGGGTGATTTATCCGGAAAGTACCTGATTATCCGTTTCAGGGGAGTTGAGAGCAGCAGTATAAGTTCCGTATGGTCAGAGTACTATGTACAAAAACTTCCTCAGTTACGTCTTGAAATGCCTCAAATTGAGGTGGTAACAAAGGAAGAAACGATCGGGGTCTATTCACTGGAGCGTCAGGTACTGAAATGGAACTGCAGTGAGGATACGCACATATCGGGATTCGATATCTTTTTAAGAGACTTGATATCTCCGGAAGAGGATGGGGTATATCTTGATGTTGAAGTAACCACAGAGCCTGAGCAGCCGCCTGCAGTTCAGGTTATTATGAAAAATAAGGAAAAGGAGAAGAAAGTTACAGTATCCGGTACAGAGAACGATGGAAATATTGTCTATACCTGTAAACTGTCTGACTGGTCGGATAATAAGTACAAATATGTATTTTATGCGCCCTGGGATTCAGCGGTAAAACGGAATATGGAGCCTGAATTGGAAATTGTTGCAAAGCCGGTGAATGATGGTGCAGCTTACACTTATACATATAATTTAGTGCTGCCGGATATCAGTGCTCTTCAGTATAAGACAGAGAATAGCCGATATTTATATACTGCAGATATTGTAATTCGTGCGAAAGCAGCATCCTCGGAGAAACAGTTTACATCGTCATTTGACAGAATATGGGGAAGAATTATAAAGGATGATGATGAAACAACGATAGATATGGATATATTTGATAATCCTGATAATTTAAGCCTGAGTGAACTTGTATCTGCACGCAGACCCGGATACCAGATTATCAAAACAGAAAATATCCCATGGATTATCGGAAAGTCCGGTGACTCCACGAAGTCTGCGGTAAACTCTGTTTCAGGAAATTCTGTATCCGGTAACAGCATATCCGGAAATACAATTGATGAAAAAGAAGCTGCAGAGGAGAGTAAAACGGAAAAGCCTTCTGAAGATGGGAAGAAAGACGAGAGCGGTACTGGTGAGCCGGAGAGTGAAACAACCGAGAGCGGTACCGGAGAGACGGAAAGTGAAACAACTGGGAGCCCGGATGAAACAGGGACAGAGGATAACAGCACGAAAACAGATATAGAAACAGAAGAAAAGAATGAAAGCACAACTGGCAGTGAAACTCAAAGCCACAAGTTGGAGGAAACTGTTTCAATGCATACGTCGGCTGAACCTTATGAAACACCATAAAACACAGGGAGACTTCTCCCGTGTACATATTAACACATGTATTTGTAATAAAGGAAGGAGGGAGCCATGAGAAAAAAGATAAGCTATATACTAGAAAAGAGACAGGGACAGACGATGATACTCGTAATCGGAATTATGTTTTTATTCATGGCTCTTTCTCTTACCATACTGCTTTCGGCATCTGCTATGATGGGCTCCACAAGACAAAATGCCATAAGTACCAGATGCAGGATGGCAGCATCGACCTTTAGCCAGATATTGGGAGAAGAAATAAGAAAAGAAAAGTGGACTGAAGACAGCTTAGCCTATATGATGGCAGGCATGATAAAAGAGGATTGTGAAAATGCGGGCACGTTTCAGTATTGTGCCGATGTGCAGGAAAAAAGAGTATCCTGGGTATATACTCCAATGACCTCTGGAAAGCCGGTAGGTGAGGTACTCAACGGTTATGATATAGAAGTCAGATTTTACTGGGGAAATATGAATAAGAAACTGGAAGATATCCAGACCGCGATTATGAATGGAGAAACAGACAGTGATAAATTCAGTGACCTGTTTCTTTATACGGAGGTTACTTGCAGTAGAGGAAAAGAAAGCTGGAAAGTGAAACAGCAGTATCAGATTATAGTGAATGCTGATAATGAATGGTTATTTCAATAAGGGGTGTTTGGCATGAAGAAGATATTGCATGAAAACAGGGGATCCTCGATCATATCCGTAATGGTTTCTTTTATGATTTTGATGCTGGGTATACTGATGGTTTCAACTTCTGTAACGGCGGCTCTGAAAGTATCGGAACAGGCAATTGAAAACCGGACAGTCACAGAATCAGCGCTTGAAGCATACTATAGTAACCCGGCGGATGGTTCTAAACCAATTATGCAGCATTTTACTCTTGTTCCGCAGAAAAGCGTGGATCAGGACGGCGATATTGTTTCAGGGATTGATGGAAAGCAGTTTGAGATAAAAGGACCGGTGGGATATCAGTTTGATTTTACTTATAGCAAGCTCAGGGAAAATAAATACTCCTTTTATTATTTTGCGGAATACAAGCCGTAGCAGAATAAAGGCTATTTGTGACAGATCGAGACAGTGGCCTGGGAGCGAGTTTGGTAGAGACTTTCAAATTGCTGATTGATGCAGTACCGCAGACAAGCTGTGATATGCAGGAGTGGAATATAAAAGTGAAGAATGAAAAAGGATATACATTAATTGAATTAATCGTAACCTTTGTTTTAATAGGAATTTTTATGCTGTCGGCCACTGCGGTTACAAGTGCTTTTATGAGAGTGCATTTGAAAGTGACTAGCGCTTCAAAGGGACAGACGGTGGCGGATACAATTCTGGAAAAGATAAATGGGGAGATTTCACAGGCGCAGAGGGAATACCTGCCTGATACTGAAACAGAGAATATCAATTATAGTGTTTTAATTGAACATGGCCCGGAAAACGGAGATGAAGGAAGAAAGGACCGCATAAAATATATAAATAAAGATGGAATTGTGGTTCAATGCGGACTGATAGAGGATGTGGCCTCGGACAAAACAAAAGAAAAGGCAGCAGCCGGGAATCTGGATAATGAAATGTTAGTTTTCCATTATAACGCTGTTGACGAAGAAGATATTGTGGACTGGTATTATGGAAGCCCTACCTACATGGGAATGAAAATTTCCCAGCTTCAATTTGATTTGGTGGGAGACAATGCGATAAAGGTAACTGTTACTTTATATAATAAAAAGACAGGATACCGATTTACAACATTCAAAATGGTAGAATGCTATAATCTGCGAAATGGTGATATTGTCGAAAAGTAATAAAAACAGCGGAATTTGTTGACAAAGAGTTATGAAAAGACTATATTTAGTAAAAAGGTAATATTCTTGTAATAACAGATATATAAAGTTATATTATGTAATTTATGTTCGGCAGATTATATAATATTTAATTTTATATTTGTGAAATGCAGGAATGTCTCTTCTGTATTGGGAATTGAGAAGAGCAGGAATTAAAAATTCAGGTAAAGGAGCGGAGCGGGAGTAGGGAGTTGTAACTGTTAATTATACTATTGAGATGGTTTCATAGTATTATGTTTAGAAAGGATCTTGAAATGAAATTATTACAAAATTTGAAAAAAGATAAAAAAGGGTTTACCTTGATTGAGATGATTGTTGTTATAGTAATTATTGGTATTTTGCTTGCGATTCTTGTACCAGGTATGTTTAAATATATTGAACGAGCAAAGAATAAACAAATAGAAGTAAATGCAAGAAATGCATATATAACAGCACAAATATTGATTGCAGATGAATATAGTAAAAAAACTCCAGCCTATAGTGCAGTAACAGGTGATGCTATTAGAGATCAAAGTGAGGTTGATGGTAAGATTGGAATGGTTTTTAAGGATAGCAATGGCAAGATTACTAGTTTTAAATATTGTGAAAGTGGGAAGGTAGCTACTTTGGATATTGACAATGAGGTTTGGTCCGTTTCTACTGATGGTGTTTTTACAGAAGACTCTATTAGCCACTCATAATAATTAATCAGTTTGCATTTTTAAGATAGTTCGGATTGATATTTACAAATAGAATTTACATAAGAAGTTATGATTAATGGTGAAGTGGTGAAAAATGTCGTAAAAAAATTATTGATAAGATTTATGATAATTCTGTTTTTTTTGTTCATGTGGATAATAGGATTATTGTCTTATAAAAATTCCTTAGATGCGGAACATATGTTCAGAACTGCCAAAAATATTCAATTATCAATGCGTCTTCTTTCTATTCAATATTATGGTGAAAATCGTAATTTATATGCTCCTAATAATGAATTTGGTATGGAAGAGGACACACTTAAAGAGATAAAGTCGCTTTCTGATGCAGATGGGGAGATTACACTGATATCATGGAATTATCAGAAATCAGTTCCTGCAAAGTTTATATATGAAACAGATTCTTATTTAGTATTTTATGAGTATAACAGTAATAATGATGAATTAGAATGGAAGGTATGTAGAATACACCCAGTGATAGAAAGAGGATTTCATTAAATATTAAATAAATATATATGGT
>OBYP01001001.1_pt1 | contig 17328 bp, 16 predicted proteins | sample 1501461 | NCBI WGS metagenome assembly OBYP01 (sample SAMEA2580201, study PRJEB22360) | human gut metagenome | biome: human gut; feature: human-associated habitat; material: faeces | place: Denmark | collected 2008/2010 | reverse complement strand
TACACAACAAAAGCAAAAAGAGGGATGCGAAAAAACTCAATCGAGTTTTTTCACATCCCCCTTTTTTTGACTTTCCGTTAAAAGCTGTTATATACTATTTTTGGAATGGGAGGAGATACTGTGAAGAAGGTTGAGATTAATAAAAAGAAAAAGCGCGATGCTATGTTAAATACAGCATATCAGTTATTTACGGAGAAAGGATTTCATAAAACATCAATTTCAGACATTGTTAATGAAGCAGGTGTCGCAAAGGGCACATTTTACTTATATTTTAAAGATAAACTGGACATTCGTTATAAACTGATTGCAAAAAAATCGGCGGAGATTTTCCGTGAGGCATATGAAAAGTTATTATGTGAGGAAATTGGAGAATTTGCAGACCAGATGATTTTTCTGGTGGATCAGATTATTCAGTCTCTTAAGAAGAATCCGATGACTCTGAAAATGATTGCCAAGCACTTGAGCTGGGGAATTTTTAAGAACTCGCTGGTTGAGCCGATTGATGATACACAGAGAAATCTTCATGACATTTATATGGATCTAATGGAACAGTCAGAGTATGAATACCGGGATCCGGAAATTATGATTTATATGATTATAGAACTGACTGCCGGGTGCTGTTATAACTCAATTCTAACGAATCAGCCGGTCCCTGTAGAAGAGTTAAAACCGTATTTATATGATTCGATCAAACTCATCATAAAAAACCATCAAAAAATCAAAAATGAAAAAAGTAATTGACAAATAGAAAAAGTCAGCATATAATAATAAAAAATTCAACACAGTAAAGTGATAAATCCTTTGAGCAAAAGTAAGTAGTTTATCAAACAGTCTTTCAGAGAGCAGTTGGCCGGTGTGAAACTGCAGATATGCGGTAAGCGAATGGATTTGTGAGGAGCACAGAGAACTGTTTTAGTAACTTAGTAACTGTCGCCGTTATCCCACGTTACGGGAACGAAGTATAAAAGCTTTGAATAGCGGAGTACTTTAAGTAAGGAGAGAAAACTGCTTTTTGGTGGAATTCTCTTGAATATGGGTGGCACCACGGTCTATCGTCCCTAAGTATTGGGATGATAGACCTTTTTTTATACCATAGGAAAGTTCTCCGAACTTCCTATGGTATAAAAAACCGCTCCGCGTAGGATGCGACCAGATGCAAGAAGAAATATGACTGCTTTCGCAGTCTGCATCTGGCGCGCAAAGCGGAGTAAGTCCCTCAAAGATTGAGGGATAGAGGGAGTTTGATGCGGACTTGTCCGCTTTGTCCTTTCATATTCATAGGAGATACCTAGCTTACGGCGATATGAACTTGATAGGAAGATCAGGAGGCAGATATGTTATATCCATCAGTGCAGGAAGCAGAAAAATTATTAGAAGAGTATCCGGTAGTTCCGGTGTTTTATGAAGTACTGGCAGACTATATGACGCCAATTCGTATATTTCAGGCATTAAGAAATGAAGGAACAACCTGTTTTATGCTGGAGAGTGTGGAAAATAAAGATCAGTGGGGACGATATTCTTTTATAGGTGTGAATCCCAAATCTGAAATTAAAATTTATGGAGACCAGTTAGAAGTTGACGGTAAAACTTGTAAAGAATCAGATCCTATGGAATATCTAAAGGATCAGATGGAGAAATTTCAATCTCCGGTTATGGAAGATTTTCCAAAGCTTACAGGAGGGTTGATCGGGTATTTTGGTTATGACATGGTTCGTCATGTGGAGAAAAGACTCCAGAATGTACCGGAGGATGATCTTTGTATGCCGGAATCCCATCTGTGCAGGTATGATGAAATTATTGCCTATGATCATTTGGCAGGAAAGGTAGTCATTATTCAGAATATTCAAAGAGGAGAAAATATAAAGCAGCAATATCAGCAAATGGAAGATCGGGCGCAGCTGCTTCTAAAAAAAATGGAGCGGCCGGTATCTCTGCAAAAAGATTATTTTGTAGGGGAAGATGTGAAAGTATCTTCAAATCTTACGAAAGACGAATATGAGGAAGCGGTAAGAAAGGCAAAGAAATATATCCGAAACGGAGATATCTTCCAGGTTGTGTTATCGCAGAGATTTGAGGTGGAAGCTCAGGTGGATCCTTTCGATGTATACCGATGTCTCAGGACATCAAATCCATCTCCATATCTGTACTTTTTCGATTTTGGAGATTATCAGGTTGTGGGGGCATCTCCGGAAAAGCTGGTAAGTGTCATTGGAAATGTTGTGGAAACGAAACCGATCGCAGGTACCGTCAAAAGAGGAACTACCCCGGAAGAAGATGATATGCTGGTAAAACAGTTAGTCCACGATCCGAAAGAGAGAGCGGAGCATACCATGCTGGTAGACCTGGGACGGAACGATGTGGGAAAAGTCAGCAAGTTTGGAACCGTTCAGGTGAAAAATTTTATGACAGTAGAAAAATACTCCAAAGTAACACATTTAGTCAGTGATGTACAGGGGGAACTGAGAGAAGACCGGACAGCGCTGGATGCTTTGATGAGTGTCCTGCCTGCGGGAACGCTTTCCGGAGCACCGAAAGTCAGAGCCATGGAGATTATTGACGAGTTAGAAGGCAAGAAACGAGGAGTCTATGGAGGAACCGTCGGATATCTGGGATTTGATGGGAATATTGATACCTGTATTGCAATTCGAACGGTTGTATTTAAAGGCGGGAAAGGATATGTTCAGGCGGGAGCCGGAATTGTCGCAGATTCCATTCCGGAAAAAGAATATGCAGAAACAAATAATAAGGCACTGGCAGTGATTCAGGCAATCAGGGAGGCAGCGAAGTTATGATTTTATTAATTGATAATTATGATTCTTTTACTTATAACATTTATCAGTATGCAGGAGAGATTGATCCGGAAATTCAGGTCGTAAGAAATGACCAGATTACGATAGACGAAATTCGGGAGATGAAAGATTTGAAGGCAATTATTTTATCTCCGGGTCCGGGATATCCGAAAAATGCCGGAATTACCGAAGAAGTGATTCGGACATTGGGAGGAGAAATTCCAATTCTCGGCATCTGTCTCGGGCATCAGGCGATAGGAGAAGTCTACGGGGGAGATGTAGTCCTTGCCGGAGAACTGATGCATGGAAAGATGAGCGAGATTGAGATCGATACCGAAAATCCGTTATTTGACGGATTGGATTCTAAAATTTATGCGGCGAGATATCATTCGCTGATTCTTGACCGGAAATCTCTTCCGGAAGAATTAAAAGTCATTGGAAGAGATCGGGAAGGGCAGATTATGGCAGTGTGCCACAAGACATATCCGGTTTATGGAATTCAATTTCATCCGGAGTCTGTTTTGACAGAGATGGGAAGAAAAATTCTGGAAAATTTCATATGCGGAATTGCAAAAATCGGAGAGAAAAAAGAAAAGAAAGGGAACACATCCATGATGAATCAGGAAACTTTAAAGCCATACTTAGCTAAAATCGTAGATGGAAAACATTTGACAACAGAAGAATCCTATAAGGCGATGGATTGTATTATGTCAGGAAATGCCACAGAAGCCCAGATTGGAAGTTTTCTGACCGGACTTCGCATGAATAAGGAAACTCCGGAGGAGATTACAGGATTTGCAAAAGTTATGCGCGCCAAGGCAGCCGTTGTGCGGGAAGAGAGGAAAGCCATTGATATTGTAGGAACCGGCGGGGATTTGGCAAACAGTTTTAATATTTCTACCACATCTTCTTTTGTCATTGCAGCAGCAGGAGCGAAAGTGGCAAAACACGGAAACCGGAGCGTGTCCTCTAAGAGTGGCGCGGCAGATGTTTTAGAAGCCTTAGGGGCAAAAATCGGATTATCACCGGAAAAGAATAAAGAGTGTCTGGATCAGATCGGCGCAGCATTTTTATTTGCTCAGACACATCATGGATCTATGAAATATGCAGGTCCGGTGAGGGCGCAGTTAGGAGTCAGATCTGTCTTTAATATTTTAGGGCCGCTGGCAAATCCGGCAATGACAAACTATATCGTGCTGGGAGTCTATGAAAAAGAACTGCTGCGTCTTATGGCAGATGTTATGAAAAATCTGGGAGTGAAACGTGCGTTAATTGTTTATGGAAACGACCGTCTGGATGAGATTTCCATTTCTTCCACAACAAGCGTCTGCGAGATTAACGGACAGGAAATTCGGGAATATACGATTCATCCGGAGGAACTTGGATTAAAGTTATATTCAAAAGAAGAAATTGCAGGCGGAACAGCCGATGAGAATGCATTGATTACAAGAGATGTTCTTTCCGGAAAGCAGAAAGGAGCAAAAAGAGATATTGTGCTGCTGAATGCGGCGGCAGCTCTTTATACGATTGGAAAAGCAGAAGATTTCAAAGCGGGAATTGATCTTGCAAGAGAGATGATCGACTCAGGAAGGGCACTGAAAAAATTGGATGAATTCATTTTATATACCAACGCATGTTAGGAGCAGAATATGATTTTAGATGAGATTATAGAAAAAAGAAAAGAACAGCTTCAGAGAGAAATGGACAATTTCCCTCTGGAAGAGATGAAGGAGATGGCGAAAGCTTCAGCACATGAAAATTTGGGGTTTATCAAAGCCTTAAAAAAAGAAGGATTATCTGTCATTGCAGAAGTGAAAAAAGCTTCTCCGTCAAAAGGAATCATTGCAGAAGATTTCAGACCATTAGATACGGCAAAAGCTTATGAGAAAGCCGGGGCAGCAGCCATTTCCTGCTTAACAGAGGAGCATTATTTTAAAGGGGGCAGCAAATATTTTGCGGACATTCGAAAAGAGGTTCAGATTCCTATGCTGCGCAAAGATTTTATTTTTGACGAATACCAGATTTATGAGGCAAAAGTGCTGGGTGCAGATGCGATTTTACTGATTGCGGCAATTCTTACGAAGGAGCAGTTAAAAGAATTCTATGATTTAGCGGGAAGTCTTGGAATGGACTGTCTGGTAGAAGTGCACGATGAAGAAGAGTTAGCGAAGGCAGTGGATTGCAAGTGTGAAATTCTCGGGATTAACAACCGGAATTTAAAGACCTTTAAAGTTGATTTAGAGACTACCTCAAAGTTATCTTCTAAGATTCCATACGAGGCGGTATTGGTTTCGGAAAGCGGAATGAAGGATGCCAATGATCTGCTTTATGTGAGAGAGCAGGGAGCTGATGGGGTATTGATTGGTGAGACCCTGATGCGTTCCGATAATATTGGGGAAACAATGAAAAAACTGAGGAAAGCACTATGAAAGTAAAAATGTGCGGCCTTCGCCGACAGGAGGATATTATATTTGCCAATCAGGTAAAACCGGACTATGTGGGGTTTGTATTTGCAGAAAGCAAAAGGAAAGTAACACCGGAAACAGCGATTGAACTTTGCAGACAGCTGACCCCGGAAATTCAGACGGTCGGAGTGTTTGTTAATGAAGAACCGGAGAAACTGGCACAGATTGCCGAGGCAGTTCCTTTGGATGTGATCCAGCTTCACGGAGATGAAGAACAGGAGTATATAAAAAGACTTCAAAAGCTGACAAACAGACAGATTTGGAAAGCTGTAAGAGTTCAAAGTAAGAAAGATATTGCAACAGCCGGGGAGTTTGGAGCAGATCAGATTTTACTGGATTGCTTTTGTAAAGATGCCTACGGAGGAACCGGAAAAGTGATTGATATGTCTGTGATTGAGAACCGGGAGCCGGTAACATCATATTTTCTTGCGGGAGGACTGACGACAGAAAATTTGGAAGAGATGATAAAAAAGATAAATCCTTATGGGATTGATATATCTAGTGGAATTGAAACCGATGGACATAAGGATTTGGAGAAAATGATAGAAGTTATAAATATTTGCAGGAGGAACCTATGAACAAAACAGGAAGATTCGGAGAATACGGCGGGCAGTATGTGCCGGAAATTGTAATGAACGCAGTGAATGAACTGAATGAGGCTTATGAAAAATATAAAGAAGATCCTGAATTTCTGGAGGAGCTTCGTAAGTATTACAGAGAGTATGCCAATCGTCCGTCTCTCTTATATTATGCAAAGAAGATGACCAAAGATCTGGGCGGTGCCAGAGTGTATTTGAAAAGAGAAGATTTAAATCACACAGGTGCCCATAAAATTAATAATGTTTTAGGTCAGATTCTTCTGGCGAAAAGAATGGGAAAGAAGCGTATTATTGCAGAAACAGGAGCCGGACAGCATGGAGTGGCGACAGCAACGGTGGCAGCATTGTTTGATATGGAATGTGTCGTCTACATGGGGGCAGAGGATGTCAGACGGCAAAGTTTAAATGCCTACCGGATGGAACTTCTGGGAGCCAGAGTTCATGCAGTAGAAAGTGGAACACAGACATTAAAAGATGCGATTAATGAGGCTATGAGAGATTGGGCGACCAATATTGAAACAACATTTTACTGTATTGGCTCTGTCATGGGTCCTCATCCGTATCCGATGATGGTTCGTGATTTTCAGAAAATTATCGGAGAGGAAACCAAAACACAGATGAAAGAAGCCGAAGGAAAACTTCCGGATGCTGTTATTGCCTGTGTCGGAGGAGGCTCCAATGCTATGGGGGCATTTTATGATTTTATAAAAGATGAGAGTGTCCGTCTGATCGGAGCCGAAGCCGCAGGACGCGGAGTAAATACCGAGGATCATGCTGCAACTATGGCTAAGGGAACGAAAGGAATTTTTCATGGAATGAAGAGTCTGTTTTTACAGAACGAAGAAGGGCAGATTGATCCGGTATATTCAATTTCTGCGGGATTGGATTATCCGGGAATCGGACCGGAGCACGCTTATCTCCATGAAATCGGAAGAGCGGAGTATGTAGATGTGACGGATGAACAGGCGGTGGCAGCTTTTGAATATCTGTCAAAAACCGAAGGAATTATTCCGGCGATTGAGTCTTCTCATGCCGTGGCGGCGGCGATGGAGATTGTGCCGAAAATGAGCAGGGATCAGAGTGTTGTGATTTGTCTGTCCGGAAGGGGAGACAAGGATGTGTATCAGGTGGCGAGATATAGAGGAGTGCAGTTAGATGAGAATTAGAGAAGCGTTTGAAAACAGGAAAAAGCAGGGAAAAAAGTCTTTGATTACATATCTTGTATCAGGAGATTACGGGTACGAAACTACAAAAGAAAATATTCGCGCCATGGTTCATGCAGGGGCAGATATTATTGAAATCGGAGTGCCGTTTTCTGATCCTATAGCAGAGGGTGTGGTGATTCAGGAGGCAAGCCAGCATTCCCTTGCCGGAGGAACAACATTAAAGGGAATTTTTCAAATGGTAAAAGAACTGAGAGAGGAAATAAAAGAAACACCGTTTGTTATGATGCTCTATTTGAATACGATTTACCGTTTTGGAACAAAAAAATTCTTCGATTTGTGCAGTGAATGTGGAATACAGGGGGTGATTGTGCCGGATATGCCTCTGGAAGAAAAAGATGAGATTCAGGGAGAAGCATCGGCACACCAGGTAGATAATATCAGTCTTGTAACACCGGTTTCTAAGGATCGGATTCAGGAAATTGCCGGTGATGCACAAGGATTTTTGTATTGTGTTTCTTCTATAGGGGTGACGGGAACGAGAAGCGAATTTTCTACAGATTTTGATTCTTTCTTTCGGGATATAAAAGAGAGTGCTAAGATTCCGTGTGCCGTGGGATTTGGAATTTCCGGTCCCGATCAGGCAAAAAAAATGAGCAGCTACTGCGATGGTGTCATCGTTGGAAGCGCGATTGTAAAACTGATCAGTCAATATGGGAAGGAGAGTCCAAAGCAGGTCTATGAATTTACAAAAAGTTTAAGAGATGCAATGGATTCATAAAGTATATAAGAATCGTAACTTTCAGGGAAAATATTGTATTTTTCCCTGTTTTTCTGTACAATAGAACGAAGTAAAGGAGCAATGTCATGTTATCAAAAGAAGTATTAGAATTATCAAAACAGCATTCTGTTATCCGTGACATTTTTGAGTTTGGGATGCAGCGTGCCAGAGAGGTCGGAGCGGAAAATGTTTTTGATTTCAGTATTGGAAATCCGAGTGTTCCTGCACCGAAAGAAGTAGATGAAAAAGCAATTGAAATGTTAAGAACCGCAGATCCTGTGGATATTCATGGTTATACAAGCAATGCCGGAGTGCTGGAAGTCAGGGAGAAGATCGCCAAGTCTTTAAACCGACGTTTTAAAACAAACTACACGGCAGAAAATATTTTTATGACCATCGGTGCGGCAGCGGCACTTGGGATTTGCTTTAAAAGTCTTGTAGATGGGCCGGAAGATGAAATTATCACGTTTGCACCGTATTTTCCGGAGTATCAGGTTTACGCTAAAGGAGCAGGATGCAAGCTTAGAGTGATTCAGCCGGATACCGAAAGTTTTCAGATTAATTTTGAAGAACTTGAGAAAGCTTTAAACAAGAATACGAAAGCAGTGCTGATCAATTCTCCGAATAATCCGTCCGGAGTAGTTTACTCTGCACAAACCATACAAAAATTAGCAGACCTTCTGGAAGAGAAGCAAAAAGAATTCGGACACAGCGTTTATATTATTACAGACGAACCTTACAGGGAGATTGTCTATGATGGATTTGAAGTTCCGTTTGTGCCGAATTTCTATAAGAATACGCTGATCGGATATTCGTTTAGCAAATCTTTATCTTTGCCGGGAGAGCGTATCGGATATATTGTGGCGCCGACTGAGGCGGAAGATTTTGAAGATCTCCTTCCGGTATTTATTGCCGCAGGAAGATTGTTGTCTTATGTCAGTGTACCGACTCTTTATCAGAAGGTAGTAGGGGAATGTGTGGATCTGACTGCCGATATTTCAGTTTATCAGAGAAATAAGGATTTGTTTTATCACGCATTGATTGATATGGGATATGAATGTGTGGAACCGGGAGGGGCTTTTTATCTGTTCCCGAAAGCGCTGGAAGATGACGCAGCAGCTTTTTGTGAGAGAGCAAAGAAATATGACCTGTTAATTGTGCCGGGAGACAGCTTTGGATGTCCCGGATATGTCCGTATTTCTTATTGTGTACCGACAGAAAGAATTGAAAAAGCACTTCCGTTATTTCAGAAATTAAGAGATGAATATCGATAGATGGGAGAATATATATGAGTACTTGGAGAGATATGAAACGAAAGGTGGAGCCTTATACACCCGGGGAACAGCCGAAGGAAAAAGATATCATTAAACTGAATACCAATGAGAATCCTTATCCGCCGTCACCGAAGATCAAAACTGCCATGGAGAAGATTTGCAATCTCAGAAAATATCCGGACCCGGCGGCATCAGATCTGGTAGAGGCGATAGCTTCCTATCACGGATTTTCGAAAGAAGAAGTTTTTGTCGGAGTTGGTTCCGATGATGTGCTTGCCATTGCATTTATGACCTTTTTTAATGGAAAGAAGCCGATTGCTTTTCCGGACATTACATATTCTTTTTATCCGGTATGGGCGGAGTTATTCGGAATTTCTTTTGAGACAAAACCACTCAATGAGAAATTTGAAATTGTGCCGGAAGACTATTATGGAGAAAACGGAGGGGTTATTTTCCCGAATCCAAATGCACCTACCGGCGCCCTGCTTTCTCTGGACACAGTTTGTGACATCATTGAGCATAATCGGGATGTGGCAGTGATTATTGACGAAGCATACATTGACTTTGGCGGTGTATCAGCCAAGGAACTGACCAGAAAATATGACAATGTGCTGGTCGTTCAAACCTATTCCAAGTCCAGATCTCTTGCGGGGCTTCGCATTGGCTATGCCATTGGAAACCGTGAAATGATTCAGGCAATGAATGACGTAAAATATTCTTATAATTCTTATACTATGAATGAGCCTTCGATTGTACTTGGAAAATCAGTGCTGGAGGATGAGGAATATTTTCAGGATACCAGAAAGAAAATTATAGAGACCAGAGAGTGGTTTAAAGAGGAAATGCACAAACTTGGATTTACTTTTGCAGACTCTATGGCGAATTTTATTTTTGCATCTCATGAAACCGTGCTGGCAAAAGATATTTTTGAGGCGGCAAGAGATCACAAAATTTATGTGAGATATTTTAATCAGCAAAGAATTGATAATTTTCTGCGGATTACGATCGGAACGAGAGAAGAGATGGAGACACTGCTTCAGTTTTTGAAAGAGTTTATTTCATTATAAAAAGAGTCACTACAGCCGGTCAATAAAAAGAAAATGAAAAAGGACAGATCTTAAACTCGATGAGAAATTTAAGATTTGTCTCTTTTTGGGTTGCAATGAGCAAAAAAATATCATAAAATATAATTGTAAAAAATTTACAATATGAAAACTGTGAGGGGAACAAAACGGGGTATGGCATGTGTTTTCATGACAAAATCATTCGAGAGAGTAGATCAGGCGGGCGAATCATCCCGCATGGAATATTGATATACACTGTCGGATTTTACAAGGAAGGAGAACAGCATGTTAAACGAAAAAGAATTTTACAATTATGTGGGAAAGAATATTCTGGACTATATGGAAGGAGATGAAGATCGGGAGGTTCGGGTCCAGCGGGTGAAAAAGAACAATCAGGTATCCATGATGGGTCTGTCCGTCGGAAAGCCCGGTGAACATCTGCTTCCGATCTTATATTTGGAACCTTTTTATCGAAATTATCTGTCAGGGTGGGAGCTTTCTGAAATTTTACTGGAAATCGGAAGAATTTATGAGAAGCAGCGCATTGGTTTTACTCTCGAAGAGGAGCGGATCCGGGATTATCAATTTATAAAAAAGAATATATTTTTCAGATTAATAAATTATGAACAGAACCAGGAACAGTTGAAAGAATGTCCCTGTGAGAGATTTCATGATTTGGCAATTACTTACCGGTGGGCAGCTTACCGGAGCAGAGACGGGATGGCAAGTGCGATCATAAGAAATAAGGATCTTGCGATGTGGGGAATTTCACGGGAACAGATGATGGAAGATGCCAGAGAGAATACAAGGAGAATTTTTCCTCCGGTGATTCGTAAGATTGAGTCTGTGATTCCTGTAAAAGTCGAAGAAAGTGATATCCCGATTTTTGTACTGTCCAACGGTGATTATATGAACGGCGCTTCGGCAATACTGTATCAGGAGGTTTTAAGAGAGTTCGCGCAGCGTATGGAAAGTAATCTTTATATTTTGCCAAGCAGTATTCACGAAGTAATTCTCCTGCGGGAGAATGATGCGAAAGATACAGAGGAACTGGCACATATGGTAAGGGAGACAAACCGCACGGTAGTTGACCGGGAAGAAATTTTATCAGATCATGTATATTACTATGATCTTGTGAAGGATGAGATAAGAATTGCCAAGTAAACCATAGTAACGTATAATAATACCAGATGTGAGAAAAGAAAGAGGATGTAAAGCGTAACTGGGAACGTTCATTGCATCAAGGAGTGAGAAAATATGAAACGTTGGGAAATCTATCTTGATATTATTATGGAACTGCTGGTCATTACGGTCGGTGCAGTTTTTTTGATTTATGTAGTACCAAAATGTCTGGGGTTTTTATGGCCTTTTGTGGCAGGTTGGATTATTTCGATGATTGCACATCCGGTCATCGAGTATCTGGAACAGAAGATTCGTCTTCCGAAAAAGTTTGGTTCGGCGATTTTAATTGCAGTTGTATTAACTGCGATTCTTGCAATTCTCTATTTTGCCAGCCGTGCACTGATATTACAGATTATTAATTTTGTGCAGGGATTTCCGGATCTTCAGACTGAAGTTCAGAATCAGTTTGCATTTTTTCAGCAGAAAGTGGAGCAGTTTCTTAAGATTCTTCCGCCATCGGTGGGAACACAATTTGAGCGCCTGTCAGATTCCATTGGGGAGATTGCAAAGAGCCTCATGAGTGCTGTCGGTGATTATGGAGTAGCCCATGCGGGAAGTGTCGCTCAGAGCGTGACAAGCGGTCTGATCGGTGTGATCGTCATGTTGTTTTCTGCGTATATGTTTTCGTTAGAGCGGGAGAAAATTGTTCTCTGGTATCGGAAGTTTGTTCCGGAGATGGTGAAACATAAGGTGGATGTTTTTACTCACAACACCCTTGGTGTTTTAGGAAGCTACTGCCTGGCGCAGATTAAAATTATGGCAATCTTGATTGTGATACTATGGTTTGGATTTTTTGTGGCAGGAATCAAATATGCATTTATTTTTTCGTTGCTTGTCGGTATTGTTGATATTTTTCCGATTTTAGGAACCGGAACAGTGCTGATTCCATGGGCTTTGTTTAAGCTGATTACGGGAGATATCAAGACAGCCGTCATTCTTCTTGTTATTTATGCGGTTTGTCTGGTTTTAAAACAGATTCTGCAGCCGAAGATGATGGGAGACAGTATGGGAATTTCAGCGCTGACAACAATTTTTTTAATTTATGTAGGACTCAAATTCGGAGGAATCGGAGGAATGCTGTTGGTTCTGATTGTCGGGATGTTTGTTATTAACTTATATCGGCTGGGAGTTTTTGACCGAAAGATTGCGTTTTTTAAACGACGGATTGAAATGCTTACGATAAATAGTGAAGAAGAAGAAAAGGAGGATTCATAAATGAGCTATGCAGATCAGGTTTTTATTTCTATGTGCAGAGATATTTTAGATCACGGGACAAGTACGGAAGGCGAAAAAGTAAGACCTCATTGGCCGGATGGACAGTCCGCCTATACAATCAAACAGTTTGGAGTGGTGAATCGTTATGATTTATCCAAAGAGTTTCCGGCATTAACTTTACGCAAGACCTATATCAAATCAGCGATTGATGAAATTTTGTGGATCTGGCAGAAAAAATCGAATAATGTCAGAGATTTAAAGAGCCATATCTGGGATGAGTGGGCGGATGAAGACGGATCTATCGGCAAGGCATACGGATATCAGATGGGAATTAAACATCAGTATAAAGAAGGAGAGATGGATCAGGTAGACCGCGTACTTTATGATCTCAAACATAATCCTTACAGCAGAAGAATTATGACCAATCTCTATGTACATCAGGATCTTCATGAGATGAATCTCTATCCTTGCGCTTATAGTGTAACATTTAATGTGACAAAAAGACCGGGTTGTGACAAATTGACGCTGAATGCAGTTTTAAATCAGCGGTCTCAGGATGTGCTTGCGGCAAATAATTGGAATGTAGTTCAATATGCGGCATTGGTGTATATGTTTGCTCAGGTTTCCGATATGGAACCGGGGGAACTGGTGCATGTGATTGCGGATGCTCATATTTATGATCGCCATGTTCCGATTATTGAAGAACTGATACAGAGAAAAACGTATCCGGCTCCAAAAGTCACAATCAATCCGGAAGTTAAGGATTTTTATGAATTTACTACCGGGGATTTTGTGATCGAAGATTATAAAACCGGAGAACAAATCAACGACATACCAATCGCAATATAGAGAGAGAGGAAAAGATGAATCTTATTGTAAATGCAGATAAAAATTGGGCTATTGGAAAAAATAATCAACTCCTGGTCCATATTCCAAATGATATGAAAATGTTTCGTCAGATGACAACCGGAAAGGTAGTTGTTATGGGGAGAAAGACATTAGAAAGTTTTCCGAATGGGATGCCGCTGCCAAAACGGACGAATATTGTATTGACCAGCGATAGAGATTACGATGCAAAAGGAGCCATTGTCGTAGGAAGTCAGGAAGAACTTTTAGAAGAATTAGAAGAATATGCTCAGGAAGACATTTTTATTATCGGAGGAGAGAGTGTTTATCGAATGATGCTTCCTTATTGTGATACTGCTTATGTAACAAGAACAGATTTTGCATATGATGCGGACACTTATTTTCCGAATCTGGATGAGATGCCGGAATGGAAATTGACCAAAGAAAGTGAAGAAGAGACCTATTTTGATATCGAATATCAATTTTTTGTATATGAAAAGGAATAAAGCATTGACATTAAAAAAAAAAAGTTTCATAATATTATGCAAATAAAATCATACAAGAGTTAACAGAAAGGAAGAGATGAGGATGTTAGATATCAAAATTAATAAAACAGAAACACCAAAAGCAAAACCTGCAAAAGATGATCCATTATTATTTGGAACGATCTTTACGGATCATATGTTTATTATGGATTATGTAGAAGGTAAGGGATGGCATGATGCAAGAATTGTTCCTTATGGAGAGATTACATTACCGCCTGCTGCAACTATTTTCCATTATGGACAGGGGGTTTTCGAAGGATTAAAGGCATATAACGGAGAAAACGGACAGGTTCAGTTATTCCGTCCGGACATGAACGCAAAACGTTCAAACAGATCTTCAGACAGATTATGCATTCCTCAGATTCCGGAGGAAGATTATGTACAGGCGATTAAAGAGTTAGTAAAACTTGACAAAGACTGGATTCCAAGCGAGCCAAATCACTCTTTATACATTCGACCATTTATCATTGGTACAGATCCGTTCTTAGGTTTACGTACATCCGCTTATTATAAGTTTATCGTTATTCTTTCACCGGTAGGACCATATTATCCGGAAGGACTTGATCCGGTTGGTATCTGGATTGAAGATGATTATGTCAGAGCCGTTCGCGGAGGAATCGGAGAAGCAAAAACCGGAGGAAATTATGCAGCCAGCATTCTTTCTCAGGTAAAAGCTCATGATGAAGGATATTCTCAGGTATTATGGCTGGATGGTGTTCATAGAAAATATATCGAAGAAGTTGGAGCTATGAACATTTTCTTTAAGATTGACGGTAAAGTTGTAACTCCGATGCTGAATGGAAGTATTCTTCCGGGAATTACAAGAGATTCCGTAATTCATCTCTGCAAAGAATGGGGACTGGAAGTAGAAGAACGTCGAGTTGCCATTGATGAAATCAAAGAAGCATGGGAAAAAGGAACTCTGGAAGAAGTTTGGGGAACCGGAACAGCAGCCGTTATTTCGCCAGTTGGAAAATTCCGTATGGGTGACGAAGTCATGCAGGTAAAAGATGGTGGAATCGGAGAGATCAGTCAGAAACTTTACGACACAGTAACAGGAATTCAGCTTGGAAAGGTTGAAGATAAACATGGATGGGTTGTTCCTGTAGAATAGAAGGAATTTACAGATCGGTACGCAAAAGAGAGTTTGCGTACCGGTTTTGTCCTATATGGAGGAAGTGAAGTAAGATTCTAAGAGACTGAGGAATCGTTGAGCAGGAGTAAAAGATGAAAAAAATATGGAATTTTTTTGGTGTGTTAGGTGTTTTAATTATTACCGCGGCATGTATTAAGGACGGAGAAGCAGCTCAGGCCGCATCCCGTCAGGTTTATAAGAAGGGGTTTTCCTATGAGAAAATATCGCCGGCAGTGAAAAAACGAATGATGGGAAAATCATATCGAAAGAATCGTTATGTGAAGTTAAAGGACTTACGCTATGTGAAAGTTCTCCATTATGGTTTTGACGGGAAAGTGAAAAAAGGAGAATTGGTAGTCAATAAAAAAATAGCGAAAAAGACAGTGCGGATTTTTTATGAACTTTATCAAAAAAAATACCCAATTCAGAAAATGAAGTTGATTGATCAGTATAACGCGAATGATGAGAGGTCTATGAGAGCAAATAATTCGTCCGCTTTTAATTACCGAAAGATCAGCGGATCTTCCAGATTGTCGAATCATGCCTATGGCTTTGCCATTGATATCAATCCGAGAATTAATCCCTGGGTGAAGGGAAATAAAGTTTCTCCTTCCAACGGAAAAGTCTATCGTCAAAGAAAAACGAAGAAGTGTAAAGGAAAATACAGGAAATATATGATCCATAAAAATGACAGTATTTATAAGATTTTTAAAAAATACGGATTTTCATGGGGCGGAGATTGGAAATCGTCCAAAGATTATCAGCATTTTGAATGGAAACAATAGAGGGTAAAAAAAGATAATCACCGGAAGTGCCAAAAGGCATCTTCCGGGATTTTGCTTTTTAAGAGATTTTAGTTTAATTCTGCAATGCGGCTGACCGCCACATAGATTTCGCTGATTTTATACCAGGTCGGATAGTCTACGACACCGGTTTGAGGAAGACCGAATACACTTTGAAATTTTCGCACAGAATTTTGAGTCTGCTGACCGTAGATTCCATCTGCGGCAATGGTAGGTATGGATGGATAATCTTTTGCAATTCGATTTAACTGGTCCTGCATTTGCCGTACCTTTGCTCCGCCGGAACCAATCGTAAGATTATTTCCGGGCCAGGAACTTGGAATTCCGGCAATTTGTTCGGCAGTATTGATGTACATATTTTCACCGTAGTAGTAGCGGAGAATTTCAATCGGAGCATATCCCTGATCTCCCAGGTATTTTGATCCCCACTGGGTCATCCTTATTGTAAGGACCTATGTAGTACACTGAAACCAGCTGACAATGGAAGCTTATAACAGATGGTAATAGATGTCAATAGTCTGTGTTTCTTTATTAAAAACGATTTTATTGACGATGGAGCGAATGGCAGCAGCTTTTTCTTCTTTTGATGCGGAATCACTGACCAGCACATCATAAACTCCATGGATCTCTTTCGGCAGATTCCTCTCTTTTGGATCATTGGACGGAAGATCTTTGATCTTTTGCTCTAATTGCTCCCGCTCTTTTTGTAAGATCTCTTTGTTTTCTTTATATTCCTCTAACGTATCAATTCCATTTCGATAAGCCGCCTTGATACGTTTTTCTTTTTCCTGTATTTTTAGCAGCTGTTCTGTGATCTGTTCTTTTTGAGGATCTAAGGACGGTTGTTCTAAGATTTCAAAAGGGACGGATTTTTTAGAAGCGTCCTCTTTTAATGTTTCTAAGAGGATCGGGAGCAGCCTTTTTTCGGAAATGTGATGAGAAACCGCACATTTTCCTTTAGTGTATCCATAGCATTGAAAATTTGTGTAATATCTTCCGTAGCGCCGGTCCTTATGGATGGAGGTTGCCAGACTGCGACCGCAATTGGAACATTTGATTAAACCGGAAAGCCAATGCCGGTTTTTAGAGACCGGGCGGCTTCCTTTCGGATGGTACTCCCTGCGAAGCCGTTGGTTTGCTTTTTCCCACACTTCTTCCGGTATAATCGGTTCAAAATCCCCCTTTTTGACAATCCATTCACTTTCGTCTTTGATAACTTTGCCATTGGCGTCACTTCGATTCCAACGGACATAGCCTTTATAGATAGGGTTTTGTAAAATATACTGTACGGTACGAGTTTCAAAATCGCCGCCATTTCGAGTTTTATAGCCTAGCTGATTAAGAAGACGGGCAATATCGAAAAAGCTGTCTGTGGTGCGAATATAGCGGTCATAAATGAATCTGACAGTCTTGGCTTGCTCCTGATCTATGACAGGCGGGCATCCTTTTTGCACGACCTTATAACCA
>OBYP01000993.1_pt1 | contig 17666 bp, 13 predicted proteins | sample 1501461 | NCBI WGS metagenome assembly OBYP01 (sample SAMEA2580201, study PRJEB22360) | human gut metagenome | biome: human gut; feature: human-associated habitat; material: faeces | place: Denmark | collected 2008/2010 | reverse complement strand
GCCATTTTTTGTAGAGCTAACTGGCAGAGAAAATGTCCTTTCGGCGGTACATTTTACGAGAGATGATCTGTGCATTGTTGCAGTGCCATCTTTTGGGGGACGAGTGCCACAGACAGCAGCTGAGAGAATTAGCAGGATGCAGGGAGGAGGCGCCAGAGCAATACTAATTGTGACCTATGGGAATCGTGCTTATGAGGATACATTTGTCGAACTGCAAGATATATTAACCGAGAGTGGATTTCGATGTGCGGCGGCTTCTGCGGTAGTTACAGAACATTCCATTATGCACCAGTTTGCAGCGGGGCGGCCGGATCAACAAGATATCGAAGAATTGACAGGATTTGCTAATGAGATTGTAAAAAGGATTGAAAAAGAAGAGGAATCAATAGAACTAAGACTTCCTGGAAATCGGCCGTATCGCGAATATGGAACTATTCCTATGGTTCCCAAAGCAGGGAGACATTGCAATGAATGTGGTCTTTGCGCACAAAAATGTCCGGTAGGAGCGATTCCGGAGGATCATCCGAAAGAGACAGACCAGAATCAGTGCATCTCCTGTATGCGATGTATTGAGATTTGTCCGCAAAAGGCAAGAAAAATAAATCCATTACTGCTGGCAGGAGCATCCCAAAAGTTAAAAAAGGCATGCTCTTCAAGAAAAGAAAATGAATTGTTTTAAAAAGCTATGATTTGTTAGAATAAGAATCCGAACTGGATTCCTCCGTTTGATTAATTCCTCAGAATGATAAGTTTTGTTTGTAAATTATCAGGCTTTGGTGAAACATTCCTTTGTTTGTATAGGAATTCAGAGTAATTTCCGGATATTTTTTTAACAGATTATCTACAATTAACAGACCGTTTCCACGTCCCAGTCCTTTATCTGAAAGGCCTGGGATTACTTTTTTCTCCGAGCGGATGGAATTGCAGACTCGGATTTCATAACATTCGTTTGATTCTGTCAGCCGGAGTTCGACCTTTTTTTCTTCGGTGTTTCTTGCTTCCTCACTGGCGTTATCGAGAAAAATACCGAGAATTCGGACAAAATCCAGAAATTCAATGGTGTGAACAAACAGTTCTTTTTGAAAGCCTTGTATGATAGAAAATTGCAGATTCAGATCATCATATAAACCGGAAGTTAGTTTATAGTATAGAAACGCTTTCAGCTGTTCGTCTTCGATTCTCTGCAAATCAGTATATAAGTCATTCTTCTTGATCTCTTTTTGAAAATAAGGGTTTACGGTCTTTTGAAAGTATTCCTTTAACTCTTCTTCCCGGCTGTTCTCAATAAAGTGGCTAAGGGTAAACAAAATATTCTTCATATCGTGTTTCAGATGGCGAATTTCTGAAAGATTTTCTTCCAGATTATGATTGTAGAGCAAAAGATCTTCCTCGTATCTCCTTTGGGCATCAAGGGTCAGCCGATATTGGGAAAATTTCAGTAACACAGTCAAAATTAAAAATTGGACAACAATCACACCTACAGATAAGGAATTGGTAATGGACATGTAGAGATCAAACACCATCCTTGAGTAGGATTCCGCCATGGATTCAGACGGAAAATGATCCATGGGAAATTGATATAAGATGTCAAACAATTTATATTGCAGAAAAAATATCAGTATGAATAATATAATCGATGTCAAAATAAAATATCGTGCGATGGGAGGATAGGAAAGCTCCAGTTGCGAAACCTTTTGAAAGAAATTGCCGAAAAGGCGGTTTAATGCCCAGACCAGAGCTGTATCCAGAATTAAAACCAATGTTGACAGACCAAGGAAAATTAAGATTTTAATCAGGGAAGATCCTGTGATGCCCCTTGTGATATCATAATATACCGGCATACAAAATTGATAAATCAAAGTCAGAAAAATTCGATTCAAAACATAGGAGAGAAAAGCCATCCAGGTGAATAAGACCTTTCCTTTTTGCAGTTCCTTTCTCCAAAAACTAATTCCGAAAAAAAGAAGAAAAATCAGAAAGTTTGTAATATCAATTTCAGAAAACGGCATTGTGATAGTCGCAAAAATTCCACAGAATAAAAGACCGTAGTCAAAAAAACAAAAATCCAAAAAGTTTAGGATTCGAATGGAAATGACGCTGGTCAGATCGACAATAATATTTTGCATAAAGGTGGTTCCGGTCATTTTTAAAAACGGATGATACAGGCTGATTCCAATGAGAAGGAACAGCAGAATAAAATGGTACCAGCGCTGAGTATTATTTTTTGTCTCCATAGATAACTCCTTTGATTTTATTTCGCAGGCGGAAAGAGCACGGAGCCTGTGCGCCATTGATAAACTGGATCATACCATCGTTTAGTCCGATCATATAATTTTTCCGTACAATGACAGATCGGTGGCTCTGAATAAAATCGTCCCCAAGCTCTGACAGTGCATGTTCAATAGACTCTCTGACCGTAATAGATGAGCCGTTTATTGTATGGTAACAGATGCAGTGTGATTTTGTTTTTACAGCCTCTATATATACAATGTCGGCAGCTGAGAGGGTGATTTCATCATCTAATCCAGGCTTTAAAATAATTGTTTTGGAATCCTCTGTCTCTTCCTGAGGATTGAGAGTCCTGTGTGCCAGATAGATATATTGGTAACAGCATCGGTTCATTTTTGCCAGATCCGGTGTCTTTTCAATAAAGCCAAAGGGCTCAATTCCGGATTTCAGAACATCCAGTGCCAATTCGTGATGATTGGTTACAAAGACAATTTTCGATGCCGGAGACATTTTGCGAATCTGTTTTGCAATATCGATACCGTTAAATTCATTGCTTCCAAAATCCAGATCCAGAAAAAATAGAAAATCTTCCGGATTTTTTTTAACATAAAGCAGCAGATCTTTATAGTTAGATGAGATACATGTAATCTGACCTTCTAATGCATAGTCAGATAAAATCTGTTCAATCTGCTGTTGAATGATTTTTAAAATAAAGGGATCATCATCACAAAGAATAATTTTTAACATAAGACTGACTCCTCTTAAACTGTATTTTAAATACAGAGTTTGTATGCGATTGCTGTACGTTCAGGCCCAAAAATAATTATTAAAGGCATATTTATTGAACTCAGTATTATTATATGGGACAAACAATAGATAAGCAAGAAGATGGAGGCGAATGTTATGAAGATAAGAAAATGGATGATAGTTGTCGCAGGACTTTTGGTTATTTTTTCGGCTGTGTGGAGCTCGATCGAAAGAAGGAAAATGGTGGCTCAGACTTCCAGCCGATACGTTGTACTAATGGAACGTTTTGATCAGAAGATCATAGCATCAAAGAGAGCAGAGAAAAAAATGTATCCTGCGTCAATGACGAAGATTATGACAACCCTTGTAGCGTTGGAGCAGATAACGGATGAAGAAAAAACAGTGGAAATGCCCAATGAAATCGTAGCAGCGGCAAAGAATCAGGGAGCATCGACTGCGGGATTTTCCGGTGGTGATACTGTGACAATCCGAGATCTGCTTTATGGAATAATGCTTCCTTCCGGCGCAGAGTGCTGTTATCGAATCGGGAAGTATCTAGATGGCTCAGAGCAGAAATTTGTAGAACAAATGAATCGAAAGGCAGAAGAGCTCGGAATGAAACATACGCATTTTTCCAACATGACAGGACTGCACGCGGAAGATCATTATACTACGGCAAAGGATATGGCGCTGCTGTTGGATCATGCTTTGAAAAACAAGAGGTTCCGAAAAATATTTACCAGCATGACTTATCGTACTTCTCCCGGAAAGGTATTTCCGTCAGGAAGGGTTCTTTACAGTACCTTGTTTCAATACCGGGATCAGCTGAAACTGAATAACGGAGACTATCTTGGGGGGAAAACCGGGTATACAAGCAAGGCAGGATTGTGTCTGGCAAGCTTTGCAAAGGTTAATGGAAAAGAATATGTTCTAATTACTGCTGGAGCAGACGGTGATCACGAAACAAAGCCTTATCATGTGATGGATGCAGGGAAAATATTTCAGAGACTTTCGGAGACAGCAGAAAAATAGCAGATCTCATAGTAAAAATATCAGGTGCGTGGTATCATAAGAGATAGAAAGAAATGTCAAAGGATTTGTGGGAGGATGCAAAAAAGGAGGGCTTGCCATGTGCACTGCAATAACTTATTTGACAAAGGATTTTTATTTTGGACGGAACCTCGATTATATGGAATCTTATGGAGAAGAGGTAGTCGTAACTCCAAGGAATTTTCCATTGAGATTCCGGCATGTAGAGGATCAGGAAACACATTATGCAATGATTGGCGTTGCCTGTGTGAGGAATGACATACCGCTCTATTATGATGCTGTGAATGAAGCTGGTCTTGGAATTGCAGGATTGAATTTTGTGGGGAATGCGGTCTATGAAAATCCAAAAGAAGGGGCGGTCAATGTCGCATCATTTGAATTGATTCCCTGGATTTTAGGACAATGCAAATCATTGAAACAGGCATGTAAATTGTTATCGGAGATTCACTTGACGAAAGAAGCGTTTGATCAAAATATTCCGCCTGCACAACTGCACTGGATAGTTGCAGACCGATATGGAGCAGTAACTGTAGAAGCAATGGAAGACGGAATCCATTTATATAAAAATCCGGCGGGTGTGTTGACCAATAATCCGCCATTTCCGATACAGATTTCTGGATTAAACCAGTATATGCATCTTTCGGCAAAAGATCCGGAGAACCATTTCTCACCGAATTTTTCGCCTACAGTTGAGAGTCGTGGTATGGGGGCATTGGGACTTCCGGGAGATCTCTCATCCCGGTCAAGATTTGTGAGAGCTGCATTTTTAAAAGAAAATTCTGTATCTGAAAGCTCCGAAATGGAGAGTGTGGGACAGTTTTTTCACATTCTGGGGGCAGTGGAATTTCCGCGAGGATGTTGTGATCTGGGTGGAGATCAGTATGATATTACAATATACTCCAGTTGCTGCAATGCAGATCGGGGAATTTATTATTATACGACTTATGGAAACCGTCAGATCACAGCGGTTGATATGTATCAGGAGGAACTGGAAGGAAGTCAGCTGATTCAAAAGCCTATGGAGCTAAAACAGCAAATTCGTTATCAGTAATGAGAAGGAGAAAGATAATGGAGTGGAAGGATGGAAAATCACGGTGTTGCTGGGCGAATCCCAAGAATGAAGCTTATATCCATTACCATGATAAAGAGTGGGGGATTCCGGTACACGATGATCAAAAACTATTTGAAATGTTAATTCTGGAAGGATTTCAGGCGGGATTATCCTGGGAATGTGTTTTAAATAAGAGAGAGAATTTCAGAAAAACCTTCGATTTTTTTGACGTGGAAAAGGTCGGACAATATGATGAGAAATATATGGAAGAACTGAGGGAAAATCCCGGAATTATTCGAAACAAATTAAAAATTCATGCGGCAGTTGCCAACGCAAAGGTTTTTAAACAAATACAGAAAGAATTTGGAAGTTTTTCAAACTATCTTTGGAATTGGACTGATGGAGAAGTAATATATGAGACGGGACTGACGCATTCAGAACTGTCGGATCAAGTATCAGAAGATTTAAAGAAAAGAGGAATGAAATTTGTGGGAACAACGATCATCTACTCATATCTTCAAGCGGTAGGGGTTATTTATTCCCATGAAGAGGGCTGTTTTTGTTTTGATAAACAGGAGGAGTAATGCTATATGGAAAGAACAATCCGTCATATGATTGAAAAGTTACAGATGTTAAATGAAAATAACCTGAAATCCGATAGTTTTGAGTATCTGGAAAAAGATGATTTTCCGATGGAATATCATGGACTGATTGATGCAGTGAATCAGTCCATGCAGGTCAGCAATGATCGGGTGCTGAAGGAACTGGAGACCCAGAACAATATCTTAACAGCGCTTTGTTCGGACTATCTTTCTGTGAATCGGCTGGATCTTATTACGGGAGGTTTTGAGATCCACAAGATGACAAAAAGGCTGAGGGCTGAGGTGGCTGATATAGCAAAGACAGCAGCTAATTATGATGAGGCGATGCAACGGTATGTTGAAGGTTATGTGGAAGAGGAAGATCAGGAAGAGGTATTGAGAAAATGTCGGAGAGATTACGTGACAAAACGTCTGGAAACCAGGGATAGCTTTTTTGTAGGTTACAGAATAAAAGGAAATGTGCAAAATATGAAAAATATGGAGGTTCATTTTGCCAGGGCTGTTACCTGGGGAGACGATTCCGGTGTTATTGTCGGTTTTCGAAATGTGGATGAACGAATGCGCAAAGAAGAGGCTTATAAACTGGAAACCAGGCATGATATTGAGGAAACTCTGGAGGGATCAAGAACCGGTCTTTGGGCGATTGAGATGGAAGACGGATGTGAACCGAGAATGTACCCGGATAAAACAATGTGCAAACTTCTTGGAGTGGAAAGCGATATTTCTCCGGAGAAATGTTATAAAGAATGGTTTGATCGGATTGAACCGGATTGTGTAGAGCTCGTGTTGGAAACGGTAGAGAAGATTTTGAAAGTCGGTCGTGCAGAAGTTGTCTATCCATGGAATCATCCGACTCTTGGAGAGTTCTATGTACGGTGCGGAGGAGTGCCTGATTATAAGTTTGAAAAAAATGGTATTCGGTTAAAAGGATATCATCAGGATATTACAGAAACCATGGTTACAAGAAAAGAGCAGGAGAAAGCTCTTATGGAAGCCTTGATGGAGGCAAAAAGAGCAAACACAGCCAAAACAGAATTTTTGTCACATATGTCTCATGATATTCGGACTCCGATTAATGGAATTCTTGGAATGTTGGACATCAGTGAGATGAATGCGGAAGATCAGGAGATCCAGAAAGAATGTCGGGGGAAAATACGGACTGCTGCAGAACATTTATTATCGTTGATTAATGATGTACTGGATATCAGTAAGCTGGAGAGCGGAACACTGGAATTGGCAGAAGAGCCGTTTCATATTCGCACGTTAATGGACGGTTGTGAGAGCATTTTAAAATCTCAGGCACAGGAGCGGGGCATCGTTATGATAGAAAATATTGAAAACAGTCCCCACGAATCCTTAATCGGAAGTCCTCTCCATCTTCGACAGATTCTGATAAATGTTATTGGAAATGCAATTAAGTACAATGATCCGGACGGAAAAATATACATAAGAGTGAGTGAAATAGATGAGGAGAACGGAAACGCCATATATCGTTTTGAAATTAAGGATACGGGAATTGGCATGAGTGAAGAGTTTCAGAAGCATTTATTTGAGCCGTTTACTCAGGAGGCTAATAATGCCAGAACTTATTATCAGGGAACCGGACTGGGAATGGCAATTACCAAGAATCTGGTTGAGCAGATGCATGGAAGAATTGAAGTTCAAAGCAGTTTGGGACAGGGCAGTACCTTTATAGTGACCTTGCCGTTAAAGATAGACGATGAACCGGAACTGCGAAAGAAGAAATCATCAGAAGATAATGAAATTATCAATCTTAAAGGAGTCAGAGTTTTATTGGCGGAAGATAATGAACTGAATCGGGAAATTGCCAGATATATGCTGGAGGATGCAGGAATTACGGTTGTGGAGACTGTGAATGGTGAGGAGGCTGCAAAAACTTTTGAACAATCAGAAACCGGAGAATTTTCCTGTATTCTTATGGATGTAATGATGCCGGTTATGGATGGAATTGAAGCAACACGGAAAATTCGTGCTGCAGACCATGTTGATGCGGCGAAAATTCCGATTATTGCCATGACAGCGAATGCGTTCGCAGAGGATATAAAAAAAGTAAAAGATGCCGGAATGAATGAGCATCTGGCAAAGCCTGTGAACGCAAAGAAAATGCTGCAGGTTATAGCACAGTATTGTAAGGGGATTTAATACGAACGGCGAAGCTGCGCTATTTGGTATATTTGTCTTTTGTGTGTTTAATAAAGTCTTTTAGGCTATCAAATTCCCGAATATAAATTTGGGGTTTCAGTTTTGGGAAAGCCTTTAAAAGTCGGTGGGAAATACGCTGCTGACTCTTTAACAGCTCCATATATTTGGAATACAGTTCCTCCGGACGTTGTTTCAGGTCGTGGATTTTTTCTTTTAATTTATCCTGAGCTTCCAGTCCCTCCATCATATTCTGATAGATATTTTCACCGATCTGGTCAGAAATATTGTGTAATTCACGGGCAATTTCATCCATAAGAGCAAGTTTTTGGTTGAATTTTAAAACGCTCTTTACAGTAATAGAAATATCTGCAATGAGTGCGGAACACAGAAGTAAAAGGAGAAACTGTCCAAACCATATAGGAATCAGCGAAACCAGTTTGGCGGTTAACGGATAGAGGAACTTGACGATTATTACACATCCTGCGCCCCAAATCAGGGAAAAAGGAGGACATACATAGCCGCCGATATTAAAAGGTATATCTGAGTAATCCCACCATTTATGGTGAAAGAGCTTTTCAAGTAAAATACCAGTCAAAAGTTCCAAAACAGTTACAAGGACGGCAGAAGCCAGATATAAATAAAAGGGATGTTTTAGATAAGGCTGTAAGGCAGTGACAACCAATGTAACACCGATACCGTAAATAGGGCAGATTGGCCCATTGAGAAATCCGCGGTTAACAAAGGTGCGCTGTCGGATGGCAGCAAATGCTACTTCCGTACACCAGCCAAGAAATCCATAAATAAAAAAGCTAGATAAAATATCATAGAGTGTCATAATCATCTCCGATCGGTACTTTTTGAATATTGACTAGTTCATCTTAACAAATTATAAGACAATTTACCAGTATTGTATGATAAGATAAGAATCATAGATCAGCCTTGCATTTATCATTGAAAGGGAAAAAGTTTTATGAAAGATAGTAATTTAAATGAGTTAAAAGAAGCATATCGGATGGTCAGGGAGACCAATGAAAGACTATATGCCAGCATGAAAGCCTTTCAGATTGCTGCTAAAGAATCAGGAAGCCTGGTGTTTACTTATGATGTTAAAAAGCAGACTATTTTTGTAGATGAGCAAACGGCAAAAGCCTTTGGCGTTACAACATTTCAGGAAGGAGTTCCATATGATATGGTGCGCCGGGGGATTGTGACGGAAGACACGAAAGATACCTATATCGGGATTCATGAGGCAATGATTTGTGGGAAAAAAGAAGCTCATGGAGTAGTTAAGCTGGTACAGGCAGACGGGAGTATTTCTATTCAGGAATTAAAAATGCAGGCTATTTTAAACGAGGATGGAAGCTCTACCGGAACAGCGGTTGGAGTATACCGGGAAATTACCAATCGGTACATGAAAGAATTAGATCAGCAGAGGTATCAGCAGGTTATTCTTTCTTCTCAGATGTATACTTTCCAATATGACGTCCTGCGGGATGTATTTGTTGTTTTTGTACCTTCGAGAAATGGACGGGAGGAACAAAGAAGGGATTTTAAAGAGTTTTCAAAACAGATTGCAGCAGGAGAGGTCTGTCAGGAGGAAGATCAGATTGTACTGAGAGAGTTTTTTCAAAACGGATCTCAGCGCATGATGCAGGTAAGAATGAAAGACATACGGGACGGACAAATGCGGTGGTATGGAATCAGCGGTTCGGTTGTGAAGGAGAATGAACAAACTCAGACGGTATTTGGTTCAATTTATGATATAACGGACTGGAAAGAGCAAGAGGCTGCTTATCAGAAGCTGGAGAGAGTTCTGAAGGGAATTCGAGATGAATATATCGGGATTTTTGAAATTGATTTTTTGAGCAACCAATATACGATACTTTCTTATGATCCTCAATACTCTTATAATCTTCCGGTGCAGGGGAATTATGATGAGTTTTTACGAAGAGCAACGGAAGAACTGGTGGCGCCGGGATATACAGAAGAATTTCAGAATTTTTGTGAAATTCAGCATTTGCAGGAAATTTTGAAATCAGAACGGCGGATCGAATATGAATTTATGACAAATGGAAAGAAAAGAAAGTGGCAGAGAAGTATTTTCCGGGTTTCAGAATATAAGGACGGGATTCCGTCAAAAGCAGTTCTATATCAGTCTGACATAGACCGGCAAAAGGCAGAGAAACTGATGCAGCAGCAGGCAATTAAGGAGGCATATCAATTAGCAGAGGAGGCCAGTGCGGCAAAGACAAATTTCTTATCCAGAATGAGTCATGATATTCGGACTCCGATGAATGCAATCATCGGTATGACAGCAATCGCAGGTGCAAATCTGGAAGAGACGGGACGAGTGAAAGAATGTCTGGGAAAGATTACCGCAGCATCGAAGCATTTACTGGGGTTAATTAATGAAGTCTTGGATATGAGCAAGATTGAGTCTGAAAATATAAAACTTCAGGAAGAGGAGTTTAATCTGGCAGATTTGCTGGATGACATGATTACCATGATTCTTCCTCAGATTTATGATAAAAGCCATGAACTGAAAATTGATGTGAAGGACTTAAATCATGAAAAGGTAATAGGGGACAGTTTAAGAATTCAGCAGATTTTTGTCAATTTGATTTCAAATGCAATTAAATATACAGAAGATGGAGGACTCATTAAAGTCTCTATCAAAGAGCGACCAACCCGAATGCAGCAATATGGAGAATATGAGATTTGCTTCGAAGATAATGGAATTGGAATGAGCGAGGAATTTCAGGAGATTTTGTTTGATCCGTTTACAAGGGCGGAAGATCATATAATGAACGGGGCGACGGGAACCGGACTGGGGATGGCAATTACAAAGAATCTGCTTCATCTGATGAATGGAAATATTTACGTAGAATCCAGTCTTGGAGAGGGATCAAAATTTACGGTAGTAATTCATTTAAAGATTCAGCAAGGTGAGGAGAGAGATCTTCATCAGCTGCAGGATCTGCAGGTTCTTGTAGTAGATAATGACCAAGATGCCTGCATTAGTACCTGTGAAATACTTTCTGATATTGGAATACAGGGAGAATGGTGTGATACCGGACAGAGAGCTGTGGAGATGGTTCTGGACAGAAAGAGACGGGGAGAGGATTTCTTTGCTGTGATTTTAGATTGGAAAATGCCGGGAATGGATGGAATTGCCACGGCAAGAGAGATTCGGAAACAGGCGGGAGAAGACATTCCGATTATTTTCCTTACAGCATATGATTGGACAGAGATTGAATCGGAAGCCAGATCTGTAGGTGTTTCTAAGTTTTTGACCAAACCACTTTTTAAGAGCCGTTTAGTCGGAAGTTTCTTGGATATTTTAAATCCTGAAGAAAAGGAGAAGGGCTATCAGGAGGAATCTGTTCAGATAATAGAAAAAGAATCCAAGTATAAAGGAGTACATCTTCTTCTGGCAGAGGATAATGAATTAAATGCAGAAATAGCAATGGAGATCTTTAAAATGTCAGGCATTGAGACGGATTGGGCGCAGAATGGAGCAGAAGCGGTAAAGATGGTAAGAGAGTCTGCGGAAAATTATTATGATATGGTTTTTATGGATATTCAGATGCCTGTTATGGACGGTTATAAGGCGGCAGAGGAAATTCGTTGTCTGAGGCGAAAAGATGTAGAAAAACTGCCGATTGTTGCCATGACCGCAAATGCATTTACAGAAGATGTAAATCGTGCCAAAAAGGCGGGGATGGATGATCATATTGCCAAGCCGATAGATTTTGTACAGCTTGGAGGAATTATGAAAAGATATTTAAAAGAGAAACATCCAATTGAGGTTTAAAGTGCAGGATAAAAGCGAAGGAGGAAGGGAGATCGTGGCAAAGCAGAGCAATAGAGAAAGAATTTTACAGCTTCTTCACGAGAATGATCAAAAACGAACCGCGGAAGAGATTGCGCAAAATCTTGGGATTCAGAGGAATACAGCAAGTGGAATTTTAAATGATCTGGTGCGAGAGGGGAAGGTGCGGAAAGAAAAGACCAGACCGGTCCGGTTTTCTTTGAGACAAAATCGGAGTCATGAAATCAATGATCCCTTCTACGGACTGATCGGGGCAGATCAGAGTTTAAAGGATGCGGTAGAAAAATGTAAGCTATCTGCCGGATATCCCCAGAGAGGAATGCCAATTTTAATTTTCGGAGACAGTGGCGTCGGAAAGAGTCTTTTGGCAGAGTATATTTACCAATACGCGAAATTTATCGGAGCAATTCCAAAGGATGCGCCGTTTGTTGTATTGAATTGTGCAGATTATGCCAACAATAAAGAGCTGCTTTCTTCGGTATTATTCGGATATAAAAAAGGAACGTTTACTGGAGCAAATAAGGATACAAAAGGGCTGATTGAAGAGGCAGATTCTGGGTATTTATTTTTAGATGAGGTTCACCGGCTGTCTCCGGAAGGGCAGGAAAAATTATTTCGTTATATGGATAAGGGAATTGTATCAAGAATGGGGGAAAGCGGACAGGACGTCAAATTAAATGTCCGGCTGATTTTTGCGACCACAGAGGGAAGAGAGACAATGCTGGGAACTTTTTTAAGAAGAATTCCTGTGGATATAACGCTTCCGACGTTTCAGGAACGGACTTTAGAAGAGAAGTACCAGTTAATTTTGTTTTTGATTCATCAGGAGGCGGTCACAATGAACTGCCACTTTGCTGTCAGCAGTAATGTGCTGAATCGGGTACTGACGTTTCAGGGACAGGGAAATATCGGAACTTTGAAAAATATTCTTCGGTTGACTTGTGCAAAAGCTTATAATGAAAAAAAGCCGGGAGAGGAGAAAATTCCGGTGCGAATCAGCCATTTATCACAGACACAGTTTTTTCGTGAAGGCAATGAATTTATACCATATGTAAATCAAAGCATTGAAATCTCTCCGACACAAAATAGTGGCTTAAAGCTATTAGCCTGTGAGCAGAGTGAAATTGACTTTTCGGATGAGATTGTTGTAAGTGTGGTCGCGAAATATTTAAAAAAGGACATTTCCACAGGGAAATTTCGTCAGACTATTTATAATGAAGTAAACCGTGTTGCCGAGCTGGTAATTAGTCAGGATATTCATCCATATATTGAGAACTTGTATAGTCAGGCGATCAACAAAATTCTAATTTATCTGCGGGATAATTATGGATTGAAACATAATGGAGTGATGGAGATGGTATTTGTAAAGCTTCTTTATGTTTTAAATAATCAGGACCGCAGTCTGGATGATAAGAAATATGAAAAAATTGCAGAACAGCTGCAAGCAGTCATGTATCGAAGCTATAAAATGGGGTTAATTTTTTATGAATTGATTCATCAGGCGGTAGATTATGAGACAAATCCATGGTTTGTGAGAGTATTTTCAACTTTGTATTTTTATAGCATTACCAGAGATGATATGGATTATACCAATGCAATTATTGTTTCTCATGGCCCGGCGACTGCATCTAGCATTGCCAGTACGGTTAACAAGGTGTTTGAAACATATGTGTTTGAAGCGTTCGATATGACCTATGATACACCTAAAAAAGAAGTTGCAGCCAGAATTAAAATGTATCTGAAAAATACCAATACATCTAAGGGACTTTTGATTTTTGTAGATATGGGTTCTTTGTTGGATATTTCTGAAGATTTAAAAGACGCGGTGGAGGGAGATCTTGGGATTGTAAATAATATTACAACGGAAATGGCGATGGAAGCGGCAGAGAGGATTCTTGCACATGAAGATCTTCAAGATCTTATGGACAATATTTTAGAACACCATGTTACTAAGAAGCGTTACGTTCCAAGCAGACAAAAAGCTAAGGCAATTGTGTTGTGCTGTACAACGGGACTTGGGGCTACAAATAAGATGAAGGTTCTTTTAGAGGAATGTCTGGAGGGTATGGATATCAGCGTAGTAGAGATTCCGTATGCAGAGTTGAAAGAAAAGGGAAGTCACTCTGCGGCATTTTGTAAATATGATGTACAGTTTGTCGTAACAACAACAAAGCTGGAATTAGGCGGAATGATGACATTAATGCTGAATGAGTTGATTGATGAACGTGGGGAGAAAGTAATATATTCTACGGTGGGAAAATACTTTGAAAAAGAAAAAATACAACATTTTATAGAAAATATTGTTCGGAGTTTTACCATTCGGAATTTAATCGGACAATTAACGATTCTAAATCCCGATAAAATTATGGCGGACGTGGAAGATGTGGTGGCAAGGCTTGAAATTTTAGAGGGAATCCACTATCCAATGGATTTAAAAAAGATGTTGTATATACATATGTGTGTGATGGTGGAGCGTTTGATTTTAGAAAAAGGACAGTTTTCAGAATCAGAATTGACACAAGAGATAAAGTGTCGCGAAAGTTTTGTGAAAAACCTGAAAGAGAGCTTTTCTGTCATAGAACATAAGTATAATGTGTCGATGAATGATCGGGAAATCTTAATGATTTATCATTTGGCAGAAAATATTTAAAAAATAGAAATGCCCCAAAAGCTTGAATTTGCGTGAAAAAGCAGATTTAAGCTTTTTTATTTTGGCAAAAAAAAGAAAAAGTGGCACGGTTTTTGCTTTATAAATAAGCGAAGACACAAAATATCTTAAATTTAAGATTGTGTACATAAATAAAGACTTTCTAAATAAGAAGGAGGAATAATGGTCGGATTAGTAATTGCAACTCACGGTAATGTCAGTGAAGAGTTGATCAGAGCGGCGGAAATGTTTTCAGGACCGCTGGATCAATGCCGGGCTTGGACACTGAATCCGGGAGATGATATTGAACGGGGTGAAAAGTTGATGGAACAATACATTGATGAGCTGGATTCAGGCGATGGTGTCCTGGTGATGGCAGATCTTTTTGGAGGAACCCCTTCCAATTTATCATTGAAAATTGCAGTGAGAAAAAACGTAGAAACATTGACGGGAGTGAATCTTCAAATGATGATTCAGTTTATTACAGAAAGGGGAGATAAAACTTTAGACGAGTTAATTGAAAGTTGCAGAGATGCCGGAAAAGTAGGAATTGTGAGCCCGACAAAAATTATGAAGGAACGGAGGAAAACAAATGGCGGAAATTAAATTGGTAAGAGTTGATTATCGACTGATTCACGGACAGGTTGTAGCGCGTTGGCTGAAGGTAAGCCCGGTGAGGAGAATTGTATTGGTAGATGATTTTCTTGGAAATGATGAGTTTATGAGTGACATTTATAAAATGGCGGTTCCAAAGGGAACGGCAGTTGATATTGTGACCATTGACAGAGCGAAAGAAGTGCTGGATCAGACGGATGACACGGTATTTTTAATTTTTAAAGATATTGAAACGTGTAAGAAGCTGATGGAAAAAGGAATTGAAATTCCGGCAGTGAATGTGGGGGCGGTTCCAAATGAGGCAGGAAGAAAGCTGATTACCACCGGGGTTGCTATTTCAAAAGAGGAATTAGAGATTTTGGAGGAACTTCAGGGAAAAGGAGTGGAGGTTACCGTTCAGCCAATGCCTGAAATTTCAGCTCTGAACTTTGAGACAGTCAAACGAAAAATGTAGAAGGAGGTAAAAATATATGAATACTGTAGTTATTGCAATTGTTATGGGAATTATGTACTGGTGGTGCCGGGGAATGATCTTATCCTATTTTGGATTTCTGTTCATTTCCAGTCCGGTAACGGTTGGTATGGTAGCGGGACTTTTGATGGGGCAGCCAATGGAAGGTTTGGTAATCGGCGGTGGAATTGCGCTGGTATTTGCCGGAATTTTTGCTCCGGGCGCCAATCTTCCCACAGACGAATGTCTGGCGGCAACCTGTGTAATTCCCATTGCCATCGGTTCCGGAATGAGCGCCACCACTGCGATTGCACTGGCGGTACCGGTTGGACTTCTGGGTTCTTTTGTAACAAACTTAAGAAAAGTAATCAATACCTATTTTGTCAGTAAAGCCAATGCACATGCAGAGAAAGGTGAGGCAGAAGCGATCTGGAGATGTGCAACACTCTATCCGGCGCTTTTAGCGCTTCCGTTGTTGTTCCTTCCGGTCTTTATCATCAATATGGTGGGACAGGATGTTGTAGTCAATGTTATGAACGCCCTTCCAAAGTTTGTAACGCATGGACTTGAGGTTGCGGGAGGTGTTCTTCCGGCATTGGGATTTGCCTTAATTATGAATATGATCGGAAAGAACAAACTGATTCCATATGTATTTTTAGGATATATTGTGGTTGCTGTTGGGGGAGTTAATTCACTGACTGCCGGTATCATCGCAATTTGCATTGCATTTATCACTGTATTCCAGAAAAGAGAAAACGCAGAGGAGGTAAAATAATATGAGTAATGAAACAAACACAAAGGAAAATAGTGTGCTGACTCAAAAGGATTTAAACAAAGCGATGTTCCGCTGGTATATGTCAGCCGAAATGCCGCTGAATTTTGAAAATATGCAGGGTATTGCGTTTTGCGGAAGTATTTCACATATATTAAAAAAATTATATACCAAAAAAGAAGATCTGGCGGATTCCTTAAAGCGTCATTTACTTCTCTATAACTGCAATGTAACAGCAGGAGGATTAATTCTCGGAACCACCATAGCCATGGAGGAACAGAGAGCACAGGACCCGTCCAGAATGCCGGCGGAGGCTATTACAGGATTAAAGACAGGATTAATGGGACCGGTAGCGGCGCTTGGAGATAGTTTTGATGGAGGAATTGTTTCTACATTAGTAAAAATTGCTGCTGCAACTTTAGCTTCTGCTGGGAATCCAGTAGCATTACTGGTGTTATTGGCATTATCTATCTATGGCGTAGTAGAATTAGTATTGTTTACGAATTTAACCTATAAAAAAGGTAAAACATCAATTAAGAAAATTATGGGCTCTAATTTAATGCAAGATGCAATATATGGGGCTAACATTTTGGCAATGTTTATGATGGGGGCAATGACTGCATCTATGGTAACATTAACGACACCATTAACGATAGGAAAAGTTGTGATTCAGGATACATTAGATGGTCTATTTCCGAGAGCCTTACCTATAATAATACTTTTTCTTTTGTACTATTTAATCAGAAAAAGAAAAGTTAGTACAGGTAAAGTAGTTGTAGGGGTAATTTTAATTTCTATTTTGGCAGCTTTTGTTGGGATTTTTTAGGAGGATAAAGGAATGGCTTTAATTAATTGTAATGTTTTTTCAACAGTTCTTGATAGAGATGTTGGAATGTTTGTGGCGTTGCCACAGAATATAAAAAAAAATGAGAAATTAAAGGTGTGTTATTTGTTGCATGGATATAAAGGTAATTTTACTTTTTGGGTTAAACAATTACCAATGGAAGAGTTAGCCAATAAATATCATATAGCAATTATTATGCCAGATGGAAATAAAAGTTTTTATTTAAATGCTGAAGTCGGAGAAAAATATTATACACATACAAATGAACATGTTCCAGAAATGGTGCAAGATTATTTTCCGGTTTCAGTAAAAAAAGAAGATAGGGCAATAGCTGGAATAGGTATGGGGGGATACGGGGCACTTAGAATAGCTTTTTTAAGTAATTCATATAAAATAGCTGGATCGTTTGATGGGACACTAGATATTTCTAAAGCAATAAAAAGGATGCAAAATACCCCAAATAGTATTAGTCGTCAGATAGAAGCGTTATTTGGCAATTGTAATCGAATAAAAAATAGTGATAATGATTTGTTTTATCTGGCGAAAAAAAATATGAATAATTTACAAATGTATATTAGTTGTAATTCAGAGGGAGAACTACGAGATATGAATCAAGAATTTGTAAAATGGAGGGGAACTGGAGTGGAGTTTGAAATATTTGAA